>OCHL01000229.1_pt1 | contig 65221 bp, 65 predicted proteins | sample 1538421 | NCBI WGS metagenome assembly OCHL01 (sample SAMN04571690, study PRJEB22368) | human gut metagenome | biome: human gut; material: stool | host: Homo sapiens | place: Luxembourg | collected 2012-06-01 | reverse complement strand
TGTCACCGTTTGCTGAACCGGCGGTGGTTCATATTTTGTGTACCGTATACAGATTGCTCTGTCTTGAATTTGCAAAATACCTTTCCGAAACATCAACATAGCCTTTCTCCTTAAGACCTCTGATTGCCTTACGGCAGGAGTTCTCACACATACCGCAGTATTTTGCAATGTTTGGAACGGAATAATAACTCATTCCTTTAGCATCACCTCTGCTTGTCAGAAAGCTGTACACCACAAATTCCATAGGCGTTAAGCCTTCGTCAAAAATTTTGTTCGGCAATAAAAAATAATTTCCGTTCATGTTATCAGTCTCCTTTCGCAAAAATATCCTTCCATATATGTAGGCAGTGGGAACGATGTTTTAAGTACCGTTTTTTGAAATGTTTATATTTTTTTTACAAATTGAAACACCTCCACTTATCTTTGCGCACTTTTTAAGCCTTTTGAGCCAAACTTTTTTAGGTCCCTTCACCTATAGCCACGAAAACGGCAAAAGATGAGGTTTTTTAAAATCTTATTTACAAATATTTACACCCCCCATATATTTAGCCGTTAACTATATGCCTTTGAGCCAATTTTTTTAACGATTTACAAAAATTTAAAAACCCCTTCACTTCCTTTGCCGCTAAGTCCGTACATTTAACAACCCCTTTTTGAAAATTTTTTATGTAACCGCACTCAGCAATCAAAGATTAACACACTTTTCAAATGTCCGTGCATCTTCTAAAGATACATTTTTAATTAGTCCTAGCAATTTGCACATACAATATGTTGTACTTAAATTAAGAAAAATTATTTATTTCACCAATCGCAAAAGTTTTCTTAGAAGAAATCATCAATTTTTATCACTATTTTTACATCTTTCAAAGATGTAACTTTTTTATTTTCAGCATTTTTTACAAAGGTTTTGAAAAAAAGAGTTGCCCCTCAATCAAGAGAAGCCACTCTTTATAAATAAATGTTATTGTATCCACACGAGCGCAAAGATAAATTGCATAAATATGATTCCGAAGACCCTTGTTTTCCAGAGTGTTATTCAAAATAAAAACAAACACACAATACAAGTTCACCTTGATTCGCTATCATCGGTACAAAGCTAAATATATTTGCCCCAATTTTTATCTACATTTTGGTACTGTGTACAAGTATTTGTCTTTATTTTGCATAAATTTACAATAAACACACAATAATCATTGCTACAAATTTGGCTTTGTGATATACTTAACTATGTATTTTATGTCTTTTCAAAAATATATGTAACAAAATAGAATTGATTTCTAAGTACCGGCACGAGCAACAGAAATGGCGCACACAGTTGTTTTTTACTAAAAAACATACCGTAACCAAATCGACAGACTGTGGAAATTCAAGATAAGCGAAGTGGACGCTTGGATGAAATCCGGCGTTGCGGCGGAGAAATAACGGAGCACATGATGGACGAACAGAGATTGAAAGCCTTTGAGGATATGCTCGCCGCTATCTTGAAGCAGTACGACGATACGACGGAAAAGATGGCGAAGCTCAAAGCCGAGGGCAAGGAGAAAACCGTCACCTACCGCCAGCTTTTCGCCAATAAACTGCAACTTCAGGCGATGTTGTCCTATTATCGGATTTACGGGCTGTTAAAGGATATAAAGCAAGCAAATTATCATTAATTATAAATTTATCATCAATCACTAAAAGAAGAAATCCGCAAGTATAAGAAAAAGGTACTGGAGAATTTTATGAAACCAAATGAAAAGCATTTAGAATTTATACAAAATAATATTAACAGAATGAATCAATGTTCTTTCCAAATGAAGGGATGGGCCATTACATTGGCTTCTGCTTTAATTGCAGTTTTTGTTTCAACTATTTCAAAAGATAATCCCGGTAATAAAATATACTTGTTTGCAGCAATTGCCAGTACATTTCTATTTTGGTGTTTGGATGCATTCTATTTGTCTAAAGAACGAAAATTCATAGGAATATATAATGATTTAATTGGTGTTGAAAATGGGAAAAAGCAGAAATCTATTACCGTTAAAGAATTTGAAATCCCACTAAAAAAATATAATGGATGGAAATATTGCGTTATTCGAGCTATGTTATTACCTTCAGAAATTATATTATACAGTTTTATCATTATAGGTTTAATTGTACTTTGTAAGTGCATTTAACAAAAAGAAGGTGCAAAATTGTTTACCAAATTCAACTACTCACCATCAAATCATTTTTATAATTGCGTTCTAAATGATTACCTAACGGAAGGTAATAGACTATATGCTGAACACGAAAGAGAAGTTCAAGATTGTTTGTCAGAATATATTACCGAAGAAGGCATTATTAATGGAACTGCACTAAAAGAGCACTGGTTTTCAATCACGAAAAAAGATATTTTTATTTCTCATTCGCATAAGGACATAAACAAAGTAAAGGCATTTGCAGGATGGCTTAAAAGCTGCTTTGGTTTAGAGGCATTTATTGATTCGTGTTCTTGGGGTTATTGTGATGACTTGCTAAATAAGATTGATAAAAAATACTGCTACAACCCTAAAAGCAAGACATATAATTACGATTTGAGAAATTACACAACCAGTCATGTTCACATGATGCTGTCTACAGCATTAACAGAGATGATAGATAATACAGAATGCATCATCTTTTTTAACACACCTAATTCAATTAGTTTGGCTACAGAATTGGATCAAATCAGAAAAAATGGTAAAGCAGCAAAAACGGTATCCCCATGGATCTATCACGAATTATCAATGACAACTATGTTGCGGACAGTAGAACCAGATAGAGAAAAAATAGTGGCTGAACACTTTTCACAAGATACTCGTTCTCGACCTCAATTTGAATATGATGTAAGTAAAGCGCTTAAAGGAATGACAACACTGACAGATAGCCATTTGATACAGTGGCATGAGCACTGGTTACGCCGTTCTATTAAGCTTCGAGAAGATGCTCTAGGTGAACTGTATAAAATAACATTCCCGAAATAAAAATAAAGGAGATGCTCAATGAGCACTAATATATCAAAACAAAAGCGTGAAGACTTGTTGAATAAAATCAAAGCTATTCGGGCATTTATTTCTGCTGCACCGCAGGATGAGAATACCGGAAATCTGCTTTCCTATCTTTCCGATCTGGAGAAAGATGTGAACGGAAAGAAATACGGACTTGTTTTTGAGGAGCACCGAGAGGAAATTGACGAGGTGTTGGATACCCATACCCCGGCACTTACCGAAGAAAAAGACCTGTTCATCGACAATGGCGGGCAAATGAATTTTCTTATTGAGGGAGACAACCTTGCTTCACTGAAATTATTGGAAAAGACGCACAAGGGTAAAGTTGACCTTATTTACATAGATCCACCGTATAATCGTGGTAAACAAGATTTTATATATGACGATAATTATATAGAAACAGAAGATACTTTTAAACATTCAAAGTGGATTTCGTTTATGCGTTGTCGCCTTAATATTGCAAAACGGTTAATGCAGAAATATGCTTGCATTTTTATTTCATGTGATGATAATGAAGTTGCATCGCTAAGATTGTTATGTGATGAAATATTTGGTGAACGTAATTTCCAAGGACATATTCACTGGAGAAGACGTCATAATCAACCAAATGATAAGACTAAACTTATAGCCCTTGTAACAGAACACATATTAGTATATTCAAAAGATAAAGATGAACACAAAAAATATGGAGTTGGAAAAGTTAATGTTACAGGGAAATTTTCTAATCCGGATAACGACCCTCGTGGGCCGTGGGCTTCAAAGCCTTGGAAGTCTGGCAGTAATCAGTCAGGATGTAAATATACCATTATTTCACCAACCGGCAAAAGGTTTGATGAAGAATGGTTAGGTGATGAAGCTACTTTTTACGCACTAAAACAAGATGATCGTATTATTTTTCCAAAAGGCGGAAACGGAAGTCCACGAAAAAAATATTTTCAGTTTGAACGTGAAGAAGAAGGACAATGTGCAACTAACTGGTGGCCAAATAATTTGTTTGGTTGTAATCAGGATGCAACAGATGAATTAAAGGCCATATTTAACGGGATTTGTCCTTTTGATAATCCTAAGCCAACAAAGCTTATTAAATCTATAATCAATTTAGGATTTGTAGGAAATCATGGTGTAATTCTCGATTTTTTTGCTGGTTCGGGAACTACAGGTGATGCTGTTATGCAATTAAATGCATCTGGGAATAAGCACAGTTTCATTCTTTGTACCAACAATGAAAACAATATTTGCCGAGATGTTACCTATGAGCGCATTAAGCGTGTGATCGACAAAGAAGGGTACGCCGCCAGTTTGAAATATTACAAGGTGGAGTATGTTCCCATTTCCGACCGCCTGTACTACGAATATGCCGATGAGCTGCTTAAGCATATCCGGGAACTGGTGGAGTTGGAAAATGGCATCAATTTTACCGGTAATGCGGAAATTGCCATTGTGCTTACCGAAGAGGAATTAGCTGATTTTGTGGATCAGTTGGATGAACTGCCCGAATGCAAAAAGCTCTATATGGGGCATGATCTGCTTCCCACCGGGGAACAGGAAGAAGCGCTGCAAAGCCATGATATTGAAATCAATATTATACCCGATTACTACTATAGGGATTTACAGGAGAGATAAATATGAGCGAATTTTTACAAACATTAGCTACAGCCTGTATTCCTGCCGTTATTACAGGTTTAGTTACATATTTTGTGGCGTATAAAAATGCTTCATCACAGATTAAAATCGTTCAAGAGCAAAATAAACACGATTTAGCAAAGCTTATGGAACAACATAGGGTAGATATAGAGCATCTCAAAGAAGCACATAAGTTAGAAATGGAATCAAAAGAACAAGAACACAAAAACAAACTGGAACTACAACAGAAAGATTTTGAAAACAGTTTATTAAAGCAACAAAAGGATAACGAAAATGCAATAACAGCGGAAACTCTTAAGGGCGTTTTCGGTATGTTTGGAAATGCTTTAAATACTGCGATGGATACACCCGAAGGCAAACGACTTCTAAACGATTCGTTAAAGAGTTCTCGTGAAGATATTGAGAAAGGGTAATAAGTATGCAATTAAAAGAATTTCAGTTAGAAGCCGTAAAAAAACTATTCGAAGCAATGGAAACTCCTGCCCGTGACATTATCCTCAAAAGCCCCACGGGAAGCGGGAAAACCATTATACTGACCTACTTCATGTATCAGTACATACAGTCCTTCCCCAAAACGGTTTTCATCTGGCTGACTCCCGGAAAAGGCAATCTGGAGGAGCAAAGCAAAGCGAAAATGGACAAGTATATCCACGCTTCGCAGACAAAGCTGCTTTCCGATGTCATGACGGCGGGTTTCGAAGAAAACGATAGCTGCTTCATCAACTGGGAGAAGCTGACGAAGAAAGGCAATAACGCTTTGAAAGACGGCGAACGCACCAACTTTCTGGAGCACATTCAACACGCCTTGCAGGATGGCTTGCATTTCGTGGTAATTGTGGATGAAAGTCATCAGAACAACACGGTCAAAGCGGATGAGATTATCCAATATTTCCACACGGAAAAAATCATTCGCTGTTCGGCCACGCCGAAAGGCATAAAAAATGCCGAGATGATAGAAATCTCGGAAGAAGATGTAATTGCCGAAGGGCTTATCAAGAAAATGCTGGTCATCAACGAGGACTTTCCGCAAACGGTGGAAACAGAAAATCAGGTTGATTTTCTGTTGGAGCGTGCCTACCAAAAGCAGCGGAATCTGCGTGCCGCTTTTCTTAATCTTCATCGCAATATCAACCCTCTGATTATAGTGCAGATACCGAACAAGTCGGAAGTTTTGCAGGACGAGGTGGAGCGCTGGTTTGAGCAGCAGGGCGTTACATATGAAAACCGGCAGCTTGCCGTATGGCTATCCGACCGTCACGAAAATCTGGATAATATTGACAATAATAATGCCGAGCCGGTTGCCGTTATCATCAAGCAGGCGGTGGCCACGGGGTGGGACTGCCCGAGAGCGCAAATTCTTGTGAAACTTCGGGATAACATGGATGAAACTTTTGAGATTCAAACGATAGGGCGCATTCGTCGTATGCCGGAAGCCATGCATTATGGCAGTGATCTTTTAGACAGCTGTTATCTTTATACGCTGGATGAAAAATTTACGGCGGGTGTAAAACAGTCTTTGGGCAAAGGTGCGCTTGATGCGTGTACATTGTTTTTGAAAAATGAATATAAGGGAATCATGCTTACCAGCGAACAAAGAACGATGGTTTCAGACAACCGTGATCCGCAAAAAGCGTTGCTTGCCGTGGCAAAATATTTTGAAACAAAGTTTGGAACCGGTAGCAATAAAGAGGAAAACGCCACACGCTTGCAGGCGCATGGCTTCGTGTTAAGCGAAGACATTATACGATATACTATTTCCGGCGAAACGGCGACGCTTACATTCGGCAAGGACGACATGAACAAAATTGCCGTAACGGAAAAACTGAATACCCATACGCACGGGCGGGAATATCACCAGAAAATCGGTAAGATCGGTTTGGAAATTGGGATGGAATATTCCTATATGAACACGATCATCCGCAAACTGTTTGATCGAAATTTCAATTACAGCCGTAAGATTCTTGCCAAGGATCCTCGAATGGTATATGCCTTTGTAATCAATAACGCTGACCTTTTGCGCCGCAGTGTACGAGAGGCAATGGCGTCGGAACTTGCTCAAATGCGTCTGGATTTTCAAAATATATCCAAGGTCAAATTTCACATTCCGCAGTCCTGCATGTTTACTTTTGATTCTTCTGCAAAAACGCAAACGGTCATGTCGAAAAATGTGTATCAAAATTACCTTTCCTCCGCAGAACCGCGTTCTTCGGCTGAACGGAAATTTGAAAAGTTTTGCGAGCGGGCAGAAAATGTGCAGTGGGTATATAAAAACGGCGACAAGGGCAGCGAATTTCTTTCGATCGTATATGCTGACAATTCCGGAAAACAGAAAAATTTCTTCCCGGATTATATCATAGGTGTAAACGATGAAATCTGGATCATCGAAACGAAAGGCGGCTTTGACCGGAGCGGAAACAGTCAGGATATTGATATCTACACGCCGAAAAAATTTGAGGTGCTGAAAGACTACCTTACCCGCTATGGCTTAAAAGGTGGTATTGTCCGGTACGATGAAAAAAGCGAGGAACTGTGTATCTGTATGGATCACTATTCCGAGGACATCGAAAGCGATGATTGGATTGTATTAAACAGTATTTTAGAATAAGGTGAAAAAATGAGCAGTATTGTTTTAGATTTGCAGCAAGAAGTGTTAAAACCTGAGTGCGATGTTTTAAATGCGCTAAGAAAAGCACATTTAATTGCTTCAAAACTAAAATTAAAAGAGTTTGATAAGTGGATTATGCATGAACTGAATGGGTATTCCGTGAAAGAACAAGATGAAATGCCAGAATATAGAAAAGTAAATGGGAAATTAAAAGCTTGGAACCCGTACCGAGGTTGGATATCTGTAATTTTCCAAGATAGCGAAATGCAATCTTTATTGTGTACAAAATATTTAGGAAGTTCAATAGGTGAAATTCTTGAACTATATAATAACTCTGATGGACCTGTCCAAATGAGTTATCCAGTAGATATAGAGCGCAAAATTGATAAAATGTGTTCAGCTCCATTTCCAACTAATTATTCATTACATATAAGTACTCATGTTCTAAAATCTATCGTTGACCAAGTACAAAACTGTTTGCTTGAATGGACAATAAAACTTGAGAATGAAGGTATATTAGGCGAAGGTATGCGCTTTAACAAAGATGAAACTAATTTAGCTAAAAAAGTACCTCAGACTATCTATAATTATTATGGTACAGTGGTAAATGGTGATGTACAAAAATCACAGATTGTTTCAGGCGATAATAATACTGTTTCATTTAGTTATGAACAGGTTAGTGAGTTGATTAACGAGGTCAAAAAAGCAGTTGAAAAATCTGAAATAACGGGAGAAAGCCGTGAAACTGCAGATGAGTTAATCAAGGAAGTTGAATCTAAAATCGAAACTAGAAAGAAACCGGCTATCATTAAAGCAGCACTGAACGGATTGAAAGATTTTCTGGTAGGAACTGGTGCAAATGTAGCTGGAACTTTAATTATGCAATATTTACAGCAAGGATTTTAATGTTAAGATTATTTTTTTGCTTTTTGCGATGATTCACAAGCATAAACAATGGGTGAAATGAGGAGAAAATAAAAATGGCAAAGAAAGATAAAATTATAAGTGAATATAAAGATTATGATGACATGATTAATGTGCTTGATAAAATATTAGAATTAAAAAAATCGGAAAAAAAGCCGAATTTTGTAAAGCGTTGTTTATGGATTACTACGTGTATTGCAATGCTCGTTGTTGTAGCCACTATATGTTTCATGATTTATAAAAATAGCTTTTCTATTGAAAGTTTAATTTCTTTGTTATTAGCATTTTTTTCAATCTTTATTTCTGTGTTTTTTTATTTTAAAGCAGACGATGCAAGTAATAGATTTTATGAAACTTCTTATGATTTTATGAAAGACGTTTCTGTTACTCTTGGTAAAATAGAAGAAAGATTTGGAGAAAAATTAAATAATCTGAATGAAAAACTCTCTCATTTGTCCGAAAAGAAAGAAGAAAAAGAAGAAAAATTGGAATCTGCAGAGGACGAAAAGCAAGCAATAATTAATGAACTTATGGAAAAAGCACAATTAAATAAAGAACAAAGAAAAGAATATATGGAGAAACTTAAATACAAAGACAAGCAAATAGCCGATTTGCAACAGGAAATTATAAGAATGCGACATATGGAGAGAAATATGCGTATGGATAGTGATATATATAGAAATTATATGGATATATTCAATTCCAAGGAGTTAAAAATGATTCAAAATTTAGAGCCTTCTGAATGGCCGTTAACATTAAAGAAAAAACTCAGAAATCTCAATTTGATGGATTCTAATGGAGATTTGACAGCAATGGGACGTGAATTATTCATGCGTATTTTAGATTAACTGCTAAAATAAATATTTTCTGCATTTATATAAATTAAATGAGGTGAAGAAATGGCAAAAAGTCCATTTGAAAAACAGATTGAAAAGCAAATAAAGCAAGCAAAACAGCTTGCAGATAAACAGCGACGTGAAGCAGATAAACGAGCAAGGGAGCAAAAAAGGATGGAACATAAGGCAGCAGTTCGAGATCAAGCATCGTCTATAGTAAATGGGCAACCTTTGATAGAAGGTTTTCGCATTATGGACAAAACCGCAGAAGAAATGCTGAAATGCTTGTTGGAGTGCAGTGGCCGAAAAGATTCCCATGTCAATTTTTCTGACGATATTTTCCCCTCATATGTTCAGATGTCTGTAGAATTAGAACTTGAAAAGCTGACGCAATATGGGATGATTGGTGGGCTTTTATCTTTTGGCAATGGAGGTATGCTTGACCTGATGCCACCTTCTTTTTCTTATTTTGAAGACAAAAAAGCTGCTTTAGACAGACAAAATAAGCGCGAAAAGGAACACCAGCAAGGTATTATTAATTATGGAAATTTGGTTTTCGGAAATGTTTCGGGTTCTACATTAACAGTAGACAACTCTATACATCAAATTGAGCAAGCCATAGATGAAAAAGGCGGCGAAGATAAAGAGGCACTTCATGAACTGTTGGATGAAGTCAAAGAACTGATTGAAAATATACAGTCTAGTAGATCAATACCAAAACAAAAAAAGTTGTTTGAAAAAATCTCTGACCATATGGAAAAACACGGTTGGTTTTATGGTGCCGTGGTTCAGCTTTTGGGGACAGCAGCGTTGGGATTGATAGGAGCATAGAATGTATGAAAAAAGTTGATTTACATATTCACACGATTTCTTCTATGAACGATCATTGCTTTGAATTCTCTATGGATACTCTACAAAGCTATGTAAAAAGCAAAGAATTAGAAGTTATTGCCATTACAAATCATAATCTTTTCGACAGAAAACAATATGAGGAAATTTGTAAAAATATATCAATTTCTGTATTCCCAGGTATAGAAATTGATGTAGAGCAGGGACACTTATTGCTGATTGCTTCCCCTGAAGATTTGGATGATTTTGAACCTCGGTGCAAGCAAATACAGGAAATTAATAACACTAATACTTCGTGGATTTCAGAAGAAAATCTGTTAAAGTGTTTTTCAAATATTGAAAAGTATATACTTATACCTCACTATGATAAAAATCCAAAGTTAGAATTGCACAGAATTCCCAAAATTAAAGATCATATTACTTGTGGCGAAGTCACAAGCATAAAAAAATTCATAGCAATGAAAAAAAGAAGTGATGAGCTTAGCCAACGCCAGATAAGGAAGTTTTTATGTAGGGGTACGGTGTAACTCAGTAAAATGGGTTGCACCGTATTCTTTTGTTATGCTACAAAGCGGAAGTCCTGCGGGTTTTCCCGTATTTCCTTCATCATAGCAAGGATTTCCTGTTCGGTAGGAATATCGATCATTCCCGCCGCCGTAAAATAAATATCCACCTTTACAAAACAGTGGCCACTTGACTTGTCATTGTTGTGTACTTCGATCCGCTCAATCAATGCGTTTACAAGCGTTGGGGTAAGCTCCGTAATATCCGTCAGTTCACGCAGGGTACGGAGCAGCAGCCTTAAATCTGTAACCTTCTGCTTCGCTTCCTGTAATGCCTTTTGACTGTCGGCAACCTCCTGTATTAAGGCTTTCTGCTCTTTTTCGTAGCTTTGGAGCATTTTGGAAAAGCGCTCATCGGAGAGTATGCCGCTTGCGTTCTGCTCGAACACCTTTTCAATCAGCCTGTCGATTTCGGCAATTCTCCTTGTACCCTGTTCCACTGTCTGTTGGAGTTTTTTGTGTTCTTTCTGCCGCATAGCGTTGGTTTTCTTCGCCAGCATATACAGAAATACCGTTTCGTGGCACTTCACGAAATCCGCTAAACCGCTGATGGCTTCAAACACAATCTTTTCAAGCACAACATCTCGGATATAGTGGATTTTGCAAGCTCCTCTGCCGTCCTTGTAGTTGGAACATCTCCAAAATTCCTGATTGCGTTTCAGGCTCTTAGCAGCACAGAAATGCAGCTTTGCGCCGCAGTCGGGGCAGTACACCAATCCCGAAAACAGGCTTGTTCTGCCCGTAGCTGTCGGTCTGCGGCGGTGTTTGCGGAGTTCTTGCACCCTTAACCATTGCTCCTCTGAGATAATCGGTTCCTGCATATCCGGAATGATCTGATGTTCCTCCGCTGGCTTGTAGACGGTTTTATGCACCTTGTAGCTGACGGTGGTGGTCTTGAAATTCACCGCACAGCCCGTGTACTGCCTGTTTTCAAGAATACCGACAACGGTTTTCTGATCCCAACAGTACGGATTAGCCGGTACTTTTTGTGCGTGTGATCTGCCGACACTTTCGTAATAAGCAGAGGGAACAAGAATTTTCTCTTTTTCCAACTGTCTTGCAATCTGAGATGGGCCACGCCCTGCAAGGCAGAAAGCATAGATTTTGCGTACCACTTCGGCGGCTGGCTCATCAATCAGCCATTTCTCTTTATCATTCGGGTCTTTCCTGTACCCAAACGGAACAGAAGAAGATACCCGTTTGCCGTTATCCGCTTTGGACTGCCATACCGCACGGATTTTCTTAGAGGTCTGCGCCGCATACCACTCGTTGAAAATATTGTGAAAGGGCATCATTTCCACGCCGTCTCCGGTCAGGGTATCTACTCGCTCCTGTATGGCGATAAAGCGAATGCCCAGCGACGGATACACTACCTGCGTCAGCCTGCCCATTTCCACCTGCTCACGCCCGAAGCGGGAGAGGTCTTTCACGATGATTGTGCCGATTTTTCCGTTCTCTGCCATACGCTCCATACGCATAAAATTTGGTCTTTGGAAGGTTGTACCCGATACGCCGTCGTCCACGAAAAACATGGTGTTGGTGTATCCCTCTTTTCGGGCGTAGTCCTGCAAAATCTGTTTTTGGTTGGTGATGGAGTTCGACTCCTCGTCCTTGTTGTCATCATCCACGGATAAGCGGCAGTAAAGCGCCGTGATTTTTTCATCTGCCTGCCCGTTTAATTTCGTTGCTGTTGTCATCATTCGTTTTCTCCTTTCCGACAACAGGGCATAGCAAAGGCATATTGATCCTACTATACCCTGTTGCCTTTTTCTACTGTGTGACTGTTAAATCAGCTTTTCGGACAGGATCAGTTCCTTGAATTGTTCCATAACGCATTGTCTGCCTTTCGGATTAAAGTGCGTAGAGATTTCATAGATTGTCCCACCGATCTTCAGCTTGAAATTATCCTCCCCAAAACGGCGCAGCCTGCTGTAATCCAGACTGCGTTCTCCGCTTCGAGGCAGCATATAATCCACAAGACAAACCGGCTCGGTTTCATCGATCGGCTCAGGCGGCAGAGCATATATAACTTCGTTATTCTGGTAAATCTCCGTTTTCTTCATACTGCCACCTTACCTTTCATCACGGCTGTTTCGCTTGCGTTCAAGCCGACGCTGATGTTCATACAGCAGTTTCAGAATGGTATCGGTCATCTGCTTCTGCGTGTAGTTCTTTGGGAAAAACGCCTTCAAATCCTGCACCTTAAAGCTGATACGCTCGGCCTGATTGGCTTTTTCCTCCGACATAATCTCATAGATATTGTCCGAGGAAAGCGTACCCTGCTGTGCCGCCTTTTTCATACGGATGCTCTGTGCGTGGGAAGGGGTGCAGTCGTTCAGGCTTATAGCGTCCAGCAGGATGTTCTGCTGTTCTTCGGACAGATAGGAAAGCTCAACGGCGGGGCTGAGGGCAATCACACCCTCGTCTACCTTTTGGAGCAGTTCGGGAACAAGATGGGTTAAGCGGATATACCGGAACACTTGGTCCCGGCTTTCATTCCGTGCTTTGCCGATTTCAGCGGCGGTGTCCGACTTTGTCGCAGCTTGCGACAAAGTTAAATCCGTCCGCTTGCCCTGCGCTTTCATTGCCTCCATTTTCATTTTGTAGGCAAACGCCTTTTCGCTTGGAAGTATCCGTTCACGGTGGAGATTGCTGTCCACCACCGCAATCATCGCTTCGTTTCGGTCAAGGGGATAGATCAAAGCAGGCACTTCCGTCAGTCCTGCTTTTACGGCGGCGTGCAGTCTACGGTGTCCGCTGACCACTTCATATTCGTCCGTATTTTCAATCGGGCGGACGATCAGCGGAGAAATAATACCCTGCGCCTTAATGCTTTCTGTAAGACTGTTCATATCTTCATCGTCCAGCACCTGAAAGGGATGTCCCTCAAAGGTGCGGAGCATATCTGTTCTGATGTTTGCCGCCCTTTTCTTCGGCGGGCTGCTTGTATTTGTCATCGTTCATACCTTCTTTCTTTGTGTTTTATTGCTATGGCAGTTTCCATCTGCCGTTCGGTTTCCAGCAGTTTTTCAAATCTCGGTATCTTTTCGAGAATCGCCCTTGCGGTAGACAGTTCCTTCCGCAAAGGCTTGATTTTTGCGGTAATATCCCTCACTTCGGCGTTCAGCGTTTCGCTTTTCTTATGGCGGTTGCGGTTATATACCGCTTGCCGCTCCTTTTCCAAAGCGGAGATTTGCACCCGTGTTTCGCTGATAAAAGTAACAAGCTCCTGCGGAGAATCCATCTGCTTCTCACACAGGAATCTGTATTCTTCAAGGGTTTTATCCAGTTTGACAACCTCCCGCCGCATTTCGGGCGAAAGCGGACGGGGAGAGGCGGGAGCGATATTGTTGCCTGTAATCAGCTTGCATAACTCGATAATCAGTTCAAACAATATCTGTATACCGTCCATCTTTTTCATTTTGCGGTATTCAATCTCAAGCAGAAGCAGCGGCGTATATTTTGGCTTGTGAAAAGGCACATAGCCGATATACCGCTGATTGCCAAGCAGCCGTTCACGGATGGCGGCAGGGGTATATTCCTTGCCCAGTCGCTCCAAGCGCACCGCCCTCTGCCAGCTTGGCGCTTTGACGGAATAGTGGGCGAAGCGCCCGTCACGCCGTATCTCATAGCCCATATCTTTGAGGCGTATCTCAAAGGCTTTGAAATTGGTGGACTGGGCAAGCGCAGCGTCAATATCCGCTTTCAAAAGCTCTCTGTGCGACATACCGCCGCTCTGCTTCAGCCAGTATTCCTTTTTCTTCCCGCCGTAAAACTCGGCTTCTTTTAGGACGCTTTTTCCGTATTCCAGACATACGGCGTCAGAGATTTCACGGAGCCTGTGATGGTCGGAGATATGGTTTTCGAACTTTCTGCCGGTCTTAAAGGATACGGAGTTTATCACAAAATGGTTATGGAGATTACCGGTATTGAGGTGGGTGGTAACAACAATTTCATATTCCTTGCCCCACATACGCCTTGCGGTTTCCAAGCCGATTTTATGCGCTTCTTCGGGAGTTATTTCGCCGGTCTGAAAGCTCTGATACCCGTGATACGCCACATTGCCGCCTGTTTTGCCGAAGCGCTTTTTTGTTGCCGTCATACGCTCATAGGCTCTTTTAGCGTTGCAGTTGATACCGCTGACATGCATACGCTCATCGGTCTTTCTATCATTGGAAACATACTGCAAGGCGGCGTAGAGATCGCTGTCCACATACCTTTTGTCGATGGTTTTATCGGGGTTTTCCGCATAGTCGATCACTTCCTTCAGCCTGCTTTTCACAGGCCAGTATCCCGTTGTCGCCACATCATACCACTATCCTTTCCTTTTGCGGTAAGATAAGTTCGGCGGTTATCTCATCAATCAAAGAGATAATTTTTTCTTCCGTGTCTGCTGAGATTTTGCCTTCGCATACCACACAAAGCTCATCTAATTTATCATTGAAAGAGAAGAATATTTCGGGTAAAACAGCTCTCGGCATATATCCCAAAGCTCGCTGCCTGAGATATTCTGATACAGAGAGACCGCACCTTTCAGCGTTATGCTCAATCATATTTTTCTCTTTTTCGCTGACACGGATAAACAGATTTTTATTTTTAACTTCGTTCATAACATCAGTCCTTTCTTTGATTTTTCAAGGGGTATTAGGGGTGCCCCCTAAAGTGAAATCGGCTCTCAAAGCCGATTGGGAGGGAAACTGTCAATACAGTTTCCCTGCTTGTTACAGCATACGACATCTCTGCTGTCTTTCCCGTGGGTGTTTTGCCGGTCTGCCTGAATGTCGTTTTTCTATTCCTGCCCCGGAGTCTCACCGCAGCGTTGTTTCGCTCTCTCTGCTCACACAAGAGGTCTTGGCAAAATCATATCCCATCCAGCCGGTCATTCAGTTGTAACCGGCTTTCGGGTAACAAAAAAAGCCGGCACACAAATGCGTACCGACTTACCGCCAAAAGGATAAACTTATCCCTTGCGGTAGTGGCTTCACATTCATGTAACCGGCTTTGAAATTCAAAGTCGAAACTGTCCTTTACGCTTTTCTTACTGCCGACAGTCCAAAGCAGTTTCAGAAGCGGCGGCATTTTCTCTTAGCATACCGCAGGCATTATCCGGCTCACAGCCGTCATCCCAAATCTGTGAAGAAAGATATTCAGTTGTCGCTCTCTTTTGAGATTTTTTTATTATACACCACAGAACAAATGTTTGTCAATACTTCCTGAATAAGTTTTTGAATATTTTTCAAAAAAGCGGAGATACTATTTTGTTTTATGCCTTGCGTAGTGAAATAGAAACCGATTCACATTTTATAATGTCGTTAAAACCTCTAATTACAACATATAAGAATCGAAAATTAGAGGTTGAAAAAGCCTGATTTCAAGCCATTTCTAAAGCATAAACTTTGAGGGATAAGGTATAAACACCTTACCCCTCCATTTTGCATTTGAAAGCGTTACAGGATCATTTCCTCCATTTTACCCTAGCCGCATCAATGCGGCTATATTCGTTCCTTCATAATCTAATTTATTGCGACTAAGAAAGAAGATCGCAGAAAATATCCCTCCGATAAAATGATGTTTTCTACTCTTTCGCACCAAATATCCGGTTCAGTTCCTCCACGGCCGCCTCGTCTGCAAAAGCCAGAATATACTGGCCGGCACGAATAACGGTTTCACCATGGGGAATAAGCATCGCATCATCTTCATAAATAGCAATCAAGAGGGCGTGCGAAGGAAGTTTGATCTCAGCGATGGTTTTATTGACATTCGGAGAATGATAGTCGACATGGATACGGACAATCGAGTAGTCGCCTTTGGACAGCCGCATCAAGGTCATAATGGACTGATAGTTCATTTCATCTGCAATCATATGACCGATCATGTCGGCCTGATTGATCTTTACATCCACACCCATACCTGCATTAAAAAGCCATGCGTTTTTAGGATTATTAACTCTCGCAATTACCTTTGGCACATCGTATTCAAATTTTGCCATCATTGCCACGGCCAAATTAGTTTCATCATTGCCCGTAGTACAAACCAAGGCGTTACATCTGCGCACTCCGGCTTTTTCCAGCAACAGAGCGTCCGTTCCATCGCCTGTCAGGACATTTTCTTTTTTTAGGCCGTTTTTCTTTAATGCCTGAAGGGCCTTTTCTTTATTTTCAATGACGATAGCATTGTTTCCGTTTTCTATTAGCAATCCAGCGATATATCCTCCGACTTGGCCGCCGCCAACAATAATCACATTCATCGTACACCGCTCCTTTCCACTTTATAATTGCAACATATCCCTGGCCCGCTCCATGCAATCTGAACAAACCGACAAATACAAGATATCGTTATATTCGCAACACATATCTCTTTCCGGCACAAAGGATCGTCCATGACGTTCTACAGCAATCAGACTTATCTTTCCTGCCACATCAAACTCGGAATACTTTTTCCCCTCCAAGCTGGCAGGAATTCGTACCTTTACAAGCTGGACATCGTTTCCCAATTTGCGAATGACACGCCAGCTTCTGTTTCCTTCAAGGTATTCCATGACATTATCCAGTCCAAGGCGGGTAATGGATACTGTATATATCCCCATGGATTCAAACATTCTCGCCCGTATAGGGTCATACATACGAGCGATAACTGTGGGAATATGAAATACATTTTTCGCAATGTTAGCAACCACTGCATTCAGCGAATCGCTGCTGGTACAGCCAATCACTACATCCGCCGAAGCAATTCCCGCCTGTTCCAACACGTCTTTGTCATATCCGACTCCGCAGATTGTTCGTCCTGTAAATTCCTCGCTCAAAGCCAGGAATGTTTCCGGGCTATTATCTATGACGATGACATCATGGTTTTTTCGTGCCAAATATTCCGACACCCGGACACCAAATTTTCCACATCCTATAACTAATGCTTTCATTGCTTTCAACTCCTTTTCGCTCGGCGTACACGCAGTAATTTCTTTCTTGCTTCCTCAATGCCAAACACAATAAACGGGATACAAATTAAGTAAAGCCACTCAATCCAGGAAATCGGCGCCGTATTGAAAATTCCGCTCAAGAACGGAATATACATCAGCGCAAGCAGAATCACTACCTCTATCACTAAGCCGGCATTGATATAATGATTACTGAACAGCTTTCTTTTAAAGACCGATTCATAATCCGTTCGGTTGTTCATGGCCATTCCCATCTGTGCGAAGACCACACCGGCCAGCATCATCGTTGTGGCCTCGGCATAACCGTGCGTCCCCTCCGCAGCCAGTGGTATACCCGGCCAGCCGTTCAGGAAGTTGGCAAGGAAATAACCACCCACAGAAAAGAGTGTGCCAAGCAGTCCATACCAGATGAATCCGACTAAAACAACATTCTTATTGAGCAACCGCTCTTTGGTGGAGCGCGGCGGTTGCTGCATCACACTTGCTTCTGCATGCTCAGCGCCCAAGCCAAGCGCAGGCACCATATCCGTACCAATATCAATGGTCAGAATTTGAAGTACAGTTAGCGGCACGGGAATCATACCGCCGGAAAGCAGATATAAAGTGGGTGCTGCGGCTTCCGGCGTATTGCTGTCGAAAATATATCGAAGAAATTTCCGGATGTTATTGTAAACCGTTCTGCCTTCTTCAATCGCCCGGACAATCGTAGCAAAGTTGTCATCGCTCAGAATCATATCGGCAGCTTCCTTGGCGACATCCGTTCCGGTAATTCCCATGGCAATACCGATATCCGCCTTTTTCAGAGCGGGAGAGTCGTTCACGCCGTCGCCTGTTACTGCGACAATGTTGCCCATCTCCTGCAAAGCGCAGACAATGCGGTATTTTTGTTCGGGCGCCATGCGGGCAAAAACAACCTCGCCTTTTAGCACTTCCTTCAGTACAGTATCATCCATCTCGGCCAGTTCCACGCCCGATATTACCTTGGCATCAGGGCTCTGGATGATGCCAATTTTGCGGGCTATACTCTCGGCAGTCAATCCATAGTCACCGGTAATCATAATGATTTTGATACCCGCACTGCGGCACAGGCGAACCGCTTCTTTTACCTCACTGCGTGGCGGATCTTGCATCGCCACAAGCCCAAGAAAGGTTAAATTCTCTTCTACATTTTCAGGAGTATATTCACGAATCGATTCAGGAAGCGTTTCATCGTCTCTGCGTAACGGACGATAGGCCACTGCCAGGACACGCAAACCATCCCGGGCGTAAGTATCATTTGCCTGCATGATGCGCTGCCGGTCTTCCTCCTTCATCGGGCGGGAAGAAGAACCATCATAACAGCGTTGGCACAGTTCCATAACCTCTTTGGGAGCACCTTTTACAAATGCGATTCGATTGCTTCCTTCAAAAGGTTCTCTGAGCTGATGGATAGTTGTCATGCGCTTTCTGCGGGAATCAAAAGGCAGCTCCATGACACGCGGAAACGTCTGATTCAGTGTATCCAGGTCAATGCCGCCTTTTTGGGCAACAACGCCAAGACACGCCTCCGTCGGGTCGCCCAGCACCGTGTAGCGTTCTTTTCCCTCCTCCGGGGGAAGCAATTTGGCGTTAGAACACAACGCAGCGCCACTGAGCAAAAGCCTTAATGCGTTGCTGTTTTGCGCCGTTACTACAATATCGCCATCCCGAATTTCCCCTTGCGGGGCATATCCCTCTCCGCTTACCGTCATTTCTGCACGCAGGTTCCACAGGTGATTGACCGTCATTTCATTCTGCGTAAGGGTACCGGTTTTATCCGAACAGATGACATTGGTACATCCCAATGTTTCTACAGAAGACAATTTCTTGACCAGTGCGTGCTCTTTAGCCATTTTCTGTACCGCTAAAGCCAAAGATAGCGTTACCGCCGGCAACAGCCCTTCCGGGATAAATGCCACGATCATTCCCAGCGCAAAAAGAAATGATTCCATCCACGGGTCTTTTACTAAAAATACCGCAATCAGGAAAAAGATAAGGCCAATACTGAAAGCAATCAAGGCGATTTGTTTAGTCAGGACATTTAGTTCCTTTTGCAAAGGCGAAAGGCTTTTTTCTGTATTTTGCGTCAGGTTTGCAATTTTCCCAAATTCACTGTCCATACCGGTTGATACAACCAGCACACGGCAGGTACCCGCCGCCGCTGACGTGCCGGAAAACACCATGTTTTCCGCTTCCAAATAACTGCATTCCTGTTGTAAAGCATCGCTGCTTTTACGGATAGGATTGCTCTCTCCGGTAAGCGTTGACTGGTCGGCACGGAAATCATTGCTTTGAAGAATTCGGGCGTCGGCGCTGATGCGGTCGCCTTCTTCCAGAACCATAATGTCTCCGGGGACAATTTCTGTTGCCAGTATTTTTTTCTCTTCGCCATCCCGGATTACTCGAGCGTAAGCGGGCAGCATCTTTTGCAGGGCGTTGGTCGCCTTTTCCGCCTTAAATTCCTGAAAAAAGGAGAAAAGGCCATTGATCAGATTGACGCAGAAAATGGCAATCCCCAACTCTAATGCGCCGGAAAGTATTGCCATAACGCCGCCGGCCCACAAAAGCAATGCCATCAAGCTAGTAAAGTTTGCCAAAAACTTTTTCAGCATGCTGGTCTGCTTCTTTTGCGCTAATTCATTTTTTCCGTATTGTTCTAAGCGCTTGTCCGCTTCCTCTTGCGAGAGGCCCCGCATATTGGAACCCATCAGGTGACAGGCTTCCGCTGGACTTGTGAAAAGTATTTTTTCTTTTATGTCTGGAGTTTGGCTGTCCATATCGCTTTCACCATAATTCCCTTCATATTGTAAAAAAATGACTCTGGTAATTTGTCCGGAGCCTTGCTAATCAAGAAGACAAACATCCATAAATATAACGTGATCTTGTCGTTCCCAATAAAAAGTGCAATATAATATGGCTCTATTAGGAAATAAAAATACCAATTCTAATCTCTGTTAGTATAAAATCATGAGGAGAAAAAGTCAAGTTAATCCCTTAAGAATTCACAGTTTTTTTACTTTATATAATCCGTGACTTTGTCAAACAAAATCGGAAACACAATAAAGACATACGGCTGGATTTTCTTATCAATCATGTTTCCGGTAACTTTGTAGAAATGGTTTTATGGTGGATAAAAAGTTGTATGAAGCAGACGCCAGCAGAATTAGACCGCTATTTTAGTGCGGTCATTTGTCCAAAAATAATCACTTGGTTGACAATTTCTGTTGCACAAATTCGAATGTTATTTATCTGTCCAACCCACTCCATTTGATTTTCCGCCTTTAGCCGCTCGGTCACACCCTCGTGCTCTGCCATCTGCTTTACCAACCGAAGAAACATATTCTCTGCCCGCTCATCAATATCAACAAGATAGCTATTCAGTTTGCCGCTTGTGAGAAGATTAGCGTATGTAATCCTATGGCATTCTTTCAGATACCGTAAATGCCGTTGCCCCCATACTCCAATAGGTCTTGTTTCTTTTTCGGTGGGTAAGACGAGATTTGGCAAATAGCAATCGCCTTGCTGAGTATATGTGCCGCCCATCTGCTCAAATATTGTTTTTTCCATAACCTTAAACCTCCGCCATCTTTATCTTGAATTTCTTAATAGGTGCGTTGACTACTTTGATTAGAACATCATCTACTGCGTCCGTATATCTGTCTTGTGCAAGTAATTTGTTCCGCAGCGCATTAAGAGCATTTAGAATAATTCTCCGTTCACTTTCATCAATCGCTATGTAATATTTTTGATTTCGCATATCTGCTTACCTCCCTCGCCTACATTGTAGCAAGGAAGTTTTTGCTTGACGAATGTGCGATTTTATTTTTGAACATAAAGAAAGACAGCGTAAAAAGCATTTTTGCCTTCTACGCTGTCTCTTGCCTTTGCTATTGCCCGTAAAGTATATTTCAATGTTGTTTTAAATTACTGCCTTATGTGGCGTTAGCATTGTGCCAATTCTTTTTAGCGATGAACGCATGGAAAAAGAAAATTTGCAGTTCTCAGATAGACAAACTTATGTTGATATTGAGGAAATATCTATAAATGCGTTAAAACACGCTTTGAGAGACCGTGCTAAAGTTTCAATTTCTCCAGATGAAGGAAATGTCTTATTTCAAATTTTAGATAATGGATTGCAAATCTCTACAGGTTTGACAGTTGTTTTAGGTGAAAGGTCGTCTGGAAAGTCATATACATTAGATGCTATTAATAATCAGTATGAACATGCTGCTTATATCCGTCAGTTTGAATTACTTGCTCGAGATGATGAAGCAGATAAAAGAAGATTCGACGAACTTTTGCGAAGGAAAGGCGATTCCATTACTCAAGAATTTTTGCAACATTTTAGAGGCGTGGTTGATGATGTACAGGGAATAGACTTAAGAGTAGATGAAAAAGAGATAGAAACATATCTTGAAATGTTAAAAAAATCTGCTGCAGAGGTCGAAAGAAAAGATGCTTTTGCAAAAGTAAAACTATTTAGCGAAACACTATTTGATATTAAAGAACTGTCATCACTTAAAAAGCTTATTGAAGCTGTTGAAGTTTTGATTTCAAACTTAGAATATCGAGATTTGATAAATTCCCATGTTGAGAGAAAATCGTTGTTAAATTTGGCTATTTCTCTCAGGAAAAAATATATTGATGAAAGTCAATTGGCAAGCAATATGAAATATGTAAATGATATTGTTGAAAATATAAAGGCGGAGTTAAGTAGCAGAACAACAAATACAGTTATTCCCGAAATCGATTTTTACAGGATTTTACTAAATCAGAGAAAAATTAAAAAATTCACTACTATTGCTAAAGGTATTCAGCGAAAACGTATTATTGAACAAAAAAGTGTTTATTCTTTTAACATTGTTGCAAAATCAAGACCTTTTAATGGAGCACAAGAACTTCATTCGATATTTAAAACAAGTGAGGCACTTGTCCCTATTTATGAAAAATATGATTACCCATATGAATATTTGTGTGCGTTACGTAAAAATGGTAATATTACAAGCTCAGAATATTACAAATTTTTTGTTTGCATTGAATATGAGGTATTAAATAGATATGGAACTAAAGCATCAGGAGGCGAACGCTCAGAATATAATTTACTACAACGGGTGAAAGACGCTTTACAAGAAGATATTTTAATTTTAGATGAACCAGAATCTTCTTTTGATAATATTTTCTTAAAAGATGGTGTTGATACTTTACTTAAAGAACTGTCTACACACATACCTGTTGTAATTGCAACACATAACAACACTATTGGTGCATCAGTACAACCTGATTTCCTTATATATACAGAAAAAGAGATTGCTTTGGATGGCACTATCAAATATCATCTTTATTCTGGATATCCAACCAGTGAAGAATTAACAGATCTTGAGGGGAACAAGTTAAAGCGTAGAACTATTATGCTGAATTGTTTGGAAGCAGGTGAAGAAGCATATCTCGAAAGGAGTAAAACATATGAAGTACCTTTACATTGAGAACGGACAGGGATTTTTTTCAATAAGTGGTTTGGAAACCGATAAACAAACAATAGACGAAATTCGAAAAGAGGATCTTTTGACTTTATTAAACTTAATTGTTGATGAGAGTGCCGATGATGGATTTGAAATGGATACTTATGACGAAGAAAAATTAAAAAATCCTGCACACAAAATCATTTATCAAAACATATATGAAAAATTTGATGCACTTATCAAAAAGCGGATACAGTTTAAAGATGAAACATGTGACTTGTACAGAACTGCAATTGAAAAGTATTCTGCTGAACTGGAAGATGATAAAAACGATTAAAATATAAATAGTAGTTACTAATATTTATCCATTAACATCCTCTATCATAAGAGTACAGTTTTGTAAAAAATGAGATCACTAGCATAATTCTTTCTCACAATTACGAATAATGTTTCTCATTCTTAACCTGTGATGTTATTTCTTCTTGTTTCGCCATTTGTTTTACCAGCCTAAGATATATTTCTCTCGCCTGCTGGTATATTTCTGTCAAATGTGAATTCCATTCGCTGTTAGCCAGCAGGAAAAGATTGTCAACCATCTGATGTCGTGGATCAAAAAAGATAACAACATAAAACTTAAAGAAGACGCTTATAACGCGTCTTCTTTTCATATATTCCGATACTTATTCTGTCAATAATTTTACTGCAAGTTTGAACCCGATTTCAAATGCCTGCTGTTCTACCAAAGACGTATATTCTTCGTTATATTCAATATATTCTTTAAATATTTTTAAATCGTTATCCTTTAAGGAGGCGAATAATTTTTCCTGCTGCAAAGCCATTGATTCTATAAGTTCTTTCTCTTCTTCGCTTATTTTCCTGTTTTCGTTCGGTCGGAGATTTCCATACCACAGATCCTGAAGCACTGACATAAAATCACTCCTTTGCAAATACACATATCACTAAGAAGTATCAAAGTCCAGAAAATTTTATAAAAAATAGTTTTTATGCGCAGTTCGACAAATTTTGATAGACTATATATTGTACTATATTATCGAAAGGAGGAGAACTTATGCGATATCAAAGATTATTGGAGCAGGTGGCAAAAGAGAACAATACCACTCCAGAAAAAATTGAAAATGAAATGCGTAAAGCGCTGCAGATTGCAGGCTACGATATTGAGCCTGCGATATTTATTGCGCTTGCTGCAAGCAAAGTAGAAAAGACTATATATCGTAATTAGTATATTGTATAGTCTATATCATCCCGGCAAAATTAGTATCATAATTTTGTTGGGAGTGATACGGATGACGATTGTTGAAGCCACAAAACAGCGTATAGAAGAACTGTGCAACGAGCGGGGACTTAATTTCTGCCGCCTTGCGACCATTTCCGGCGTTCCCTATACAACGGTCAAATCGATCATATACAATCAAAGCAAAAATCCGAGTATTATAACGATCAAGAAGATATGCGACGGTCTTGAAATCTCAATAGCAGATTTCTTTGACACTGATACTTTCAGAAACCTTGAGCAAGAAATCAAATAACTCAATAAAAATAGTAAGACTCATTTTTATAAAAAGATAAGCAGGGATAATATTGACGATATGGTGTTGATATTATTCCTGCTTTTTATGCCGGAGTTCTTTGAGAGCGTTTAATAATTTTTGTTGCTCTCCACTGCCGTTAGTAGAAAATCTCAATAAAGGCAAGGTATATTTATCAAAAATTTCATTCTTTAATAAGTCTCTTTGATGCTGATTCGTTCCCTCTTTGTGATATGAATAACCATCAACCTCAATAGCTAAAATGGGCTTTTTACTCACTTTACTGTAAATCATAAAATCCACATGACTACTGGTATTGCATACAAATTCAATTTCTTCAGGAGAGAGTTTGTCTAAATTTTTGAATATTTCTTTTAATGGGAGATGGACAACAACATCTAAATCTACATAATTATTATCCTTTAAGACATTAACAATAAGCCCATACATAAGATTTTCTGAATCATAGATTGATACTTTTCTTGAAGAATCAATAATTTTTTTCTTTTCATTCCAATACTGTTTATACAAATAATCAAATATTGAGGATATATCACTTTCTATTATTTCAAAATTGTTGTATTCAATATAGTTAACCAGATCTCCAATATTTGTTTTCTCATTATCTTCATCCGGATTAACAACAATTCTAAATTTTTTGACAGCACGGGAAACGGCAACATTCAAAAGGTTTTCATCGTCAGAAAAAGAAGTAATCTTATCATCCACCGTTGACATGATAATATCGTTTTTTTCTCTGCCTTGAAATTTGTGTACAGTATCAATAAGGATGTTTTTATTGTCAAGTATTTTCCACAATGCTTTAACCTGATCTTTGTACGGTGCTATTATCCCTATGTTAGACAAATCATCTTCTTTGAGTTCAGGTAAAATGTGCTGACAAATTTCGTCTATTTGTCTTTGATTGATATGACCTCGCGCATGATTACCCTTTACTGTTTTATAGGCCTTTAATACATCCGTTTCACCTATGTCTTCCGTCATAATAACAAGTTCATCGTTGTAAAATTTTTTATTGCAAAAACCGATTATTTTGGGGTGGCAACGATAGTGCTCCCTCAGCAATGTATTTGGCATATCAGGAAATAAAGCACATACTGAAGATAAAAAACTGTATTTTGAAAAATCATATCCTTCGTTAATGTCAAACAAAGAAAAAATATGATCTGTTTTCTGTCTGTCAGATTCGGTTACAACATTCGGTAATTGCTTTCTGTCTCCAACAATAACAGCGTTTTCAGCAACTGACAACGCTAAAGTACCAGTAGCAACATCAACCTGTGATGCCTCATCCATTATAACATAATCATAAGTATAATTAGGTAGACTACTTCTTGAAGAATAAGTGGTACTCAATATTATAGGATAATCTTTTATAAACCCCTCAGGATTTTGATATAAATCTTTCATCTCATATATTTTTCTGTTTTCAATACTTGCATATTTTCTATAGAGATAATGATTAAAATACAATTTAGAAAGTTTTATATATTCATCTAAAATGTCTTTTGCACTAACTTTAGATAGTGCGTCTTTAAGCGTTTTTATTCTTTCTTCTAACTCGTTAACCTTAAGTTCATAATAATTTTTCTTTACAATTAATATAAATTCTTTTGTTGATAAATCGAATCTATTTTTTATTCTAAAGCCGAAACAAAAAATCAAAAACAATTTATTTATAAATGACAATTTCCCATTTTCATCGGCTTGTTCTAATTTCACCCATAATTTCAGCAATTTACTGGATTTAATATATTTTTTAGATTTTACATTTAGTTCATTGTTATATAATTCATTAAAGTATACTTTTTCTGTTTTAATTGTTGATAATTCTTGTCTTTTTATTGCAAGTTCTTTCTGATTATCAAAAATGATATTCAACTGTTGAGAAAGATCTTTAATTTTATTTTGCACTTCAAGAATTGTTTCCCTGTCAAGTTCCCAATTTGAAACAGCAGGGCACAAGCCATCTTGTTTTTCAATAAACATTTCTCTGTTTTTCTTTTTTCCTAACTGCGCAACTATAAATCCATAACCATATTTACATAATTTTTCGTAAATATTCTCAGTAGCTGAATTATTGTTTGAAACCACTTCAACTGTTTTATTTCTAATAATCAAATTTGCTATAATATTTAATATGGTTTGCGTTTTGCCGGTTCCCGGTGGGCCTTCAATAACGCTTAATTGATTATTCAGCGCATTGTTCACAGCGGTTGTTTGGCTGGAATTACTACCAAACGGGAAAATTACTAATTCATCATTATTAATCTTTTTTATTTCACCAGGATGCAGGTATTTGGAAGCGACAGTATTATCCCCTAAAAAATACTGCATTTTATCATACTGTGTTGAAAGTATTTTCGTATCATCTTCAGTTTTTACACTTATCTCATTTGCAATAAGTTTAAGATAATTAAAAATTTTTCGATTGCTTTCGCTGATAAGACAGGAGTAGTTTACCTGTAGTTCTGAATAATGATATGTATTTTCCCAGCCGTTTTCATAGATAATATGCCAATATTGATTCTCAAAAACGCCTATAAAATGAATGTTATTCAATAACTTGTCATTGAGTTTTATTCTGACAGTAGAAGGCGCAACAATCTTAGGGTTATTATAGTATCTAACTGCAGACTTTGAGTATCCGTATGGTTTACAACCATTTTGGAACATAACATCAATTTTTTGAGTGTACTCATTTTCTCTAAACCACTTAATCTCTCTGGTTTTATCCTCACCTTTGAGAAAAATAAGATTTTCTTTAGTATTCAAAAGTGCGCCTCCACTTAATAATTATATTTTCATTATACTAATGATTGAAAATTAATTCAACGATGAAATTAAATTGAGATTTTTTAATGATAAAAATTATGAAACAACTATTTTTGCTTTATCACAGTTTATATTGTTCATCACCAAACCGTGAACCGCACCTGGTTCACGGTTTGATTTTTGTGTTTTTATCTGAAAAATTAATTTCCCAAAAGACTTGATTATTAGCAAAATCTATGCTTAAATGCACAACACACAGATATAAAAAGAAAGGTGGTGCAAAATATGGCAACCAGAAAAAAGCCGAAAAATGTATATGGCGAGGGTTCTATCTTTTACAGCAATGTAAAGAAAAAGTGGATGGCTCAAATTAATCTTGGTTTTGATAGTAACGGCGTTCGAAAAAGGAAGACTATTATAGGTGACACTCCTAATGAGGTCAAAGAAAAACTCCGTAAGGTTAAAAATGACATGTATAACGGTAAATTTGTGAGTGCCAATAATATAACTTTCGGGCAGATTACAAAACAGATTCTTGATGAAAAACTTGCTATGAATGAGATTCAAAGGCAGACTTACAGCCGACATCTTGAAACAATGAAACACTTCAAAGATATAAACGATATACCCATTCAAAAGATTGACTCCACAATGCTCAAACAACTCATTCTTTCTAAAATTGATTACTCTCAGTCAACCATAAGAAAAATATATTTGATGATGAGTCAGGCATTTAACGAGGCAGTCAGACGAAAGATAATAGTTGAAAACCCGATGGCTGATGTTAAAAAGCCGAAATCAAGGCAAAGAACCGTAAAAACAAGGGCACTCACGATGGAAGAGCAAAAGGCATTTTTCAATGCTCTTCAAACCGATGACAACATTCTTTATAAAGACCAAATGCTGATTTCAATGTTTACGGGAATGCGAATGGGCGAGATAAACGCCTTAAGCAGAAATGACATCAACACAAGATTTAATTTTATAAATGTGGACAAAACGATCGCCAAAGGTCTGCACGGCGAATCATTCCTCAATGACACGCCTAAGACAGAAAAAGGCAATCGTCAGATACCGATAAATTCAATGGTTAAGCCTGTGATTGACAAACTGATTGCGAATTATGTTCCTACTGATGACGGTATGCTGTTCCACTCAAAAAAAGGTCAGTTGTTGTCAACAAACCAGGTTAATATGGAATTTCAAAGAGTTTTGAAAAAGTATAATATCAAGGACGAAACTGTAAAAGGCAAGTTGACGCTTCACAGTCTGCGTCATACATATGCCACTCGTTGTATCGAGGGCGGAATGCCTGTAAAGGTTCTTCAAGACTTGCTCGGTCATACAGATATAAGTATTACCCTTGATACTTATTCCGATGTGTTTGAAAACTTCCAAACCGAGAATATACAAAAAATCGATAATTACATGAGCACAGCAGGATTTGCTATGAATGCCTAACAGAAAAACAAAAGCCGATTGGTATCTCTTAATTGAGAAACTGATCGGCTTTTTTCTAATAGGGATTAATCTGAAAAGGTTCTGAATGTTAACCAAATAGCAACTTGTGGAGGATATAAATTTAAAGTGGTAATAACTGCAATTCTCAAAAATGGCTTAACGGTGGGGGACCTGGCGTGTTCTGTTTAAATCAAACAGGACACGCTCGTTTAATATCTGTACTCACTTCAATCATAAATCAAAGAATGTTGCGTGGTGTTCGTTGCCTTTGTATTGATAGGAAATAAGATTTGTATTTGTTCAGTTAATATTTATTTTTTTACAAAACATGTTATAATGTATGCGTAAGGAATACAAATTCGAACTGCCGATAATTTACATTGATTTTTCGTATTCAGAAAAAGGATATTCAGAAAGAGAAAAAAGGTTTACACTAATCTTAAAGTGGAGGTAAAACAAAATGTTTGAGTTAGCCAATAATGAAAAAATAGGAATTTATCTAAAAGAAAAAATCGGAGAAAAGTTTGAAAAGCAACGCCATTTCTGTAAAAGATATTTAGAGTGTAAGGGGAAGGAGCTAAATGATGACGAAATAAGAAAAGTACAAAACCGTCTGATTCAAATAATTAAAGGCAACAAAAGTATTCAAATTTATGACCTGCCCATTTTTTGTGAATTGCTTGATGTAACATGTGAAGAAATACTTAGTGCAGGTGAAAATTTTGCCGAAAATTCAAAACGGATGACCAATTATTCAATAGCATTTTCTAATGATGAGAATGAATGGTTGAAATATATAAACAGAGAAGACAAACTTATTCTCAATTCCGATGAATATGGAAATACCGTAATTGACTATGCCATAAGATTTAAAAATTACAAATTCCTCAAATTCCTTATTGAAAAAGGTTTTATATGGTTTGACTGTGGAGATTGCAATAAATATGCATTAACTTTCGGAGCAGGAACAAGCATTAAAAAGAGAAAATTTTCTAAAATTGATGTTGTGCTTCAGTATGATTTGGCAACGGAAGACGAGTTAAGAAAAGAAATAATAGCGCTTGCTGTTCAAAATAAAGATATAGATATTCTTGATAAAATGAGAGCAAGAGAATTACCTACACTTTATGTAGAGGCGAACTATCTTTCAGGTTCTCACCCCAATATAAATAAATATTATAATAAGAACTTAGTGAACTCAATAATCGAAGCTGACCATGAAATAATAGATTACTTTACTGACGAGTTTAAAATTATCGACCATGTGAAGTATAAAGATAAAAGTAAACGATGCCATACTTTTATGTTTCCCTTTATATCAGATGTTGTAAATGGTTTAATAAATAACAATAACGGCTTTACAGAGATTGCTTTGAAAAAAATAATTTCACATAACCAAAAAACATATGATTTGATTATAGCTCTTATTGATAATTGTATAACAACAAATTTGGATAGATATAATTTTGAACATACCGAATATTATGAAAAAGTAATAAAACCTCAAATGGTTGAATCGGTGTTGAAATATTTTGACTATAATGATGATGGAAATATCGTTAGCTTTAGTGATACTTTAAATACAAAAGGGATAATAACAAATATTGTTTATGTTGATGCTGAAAGCTCAAATCCTTTAACAAATCATTTAATTGGTGAAATTAATAATTTATTTGATATGATTGTTAATATAAAGAATAAATATATTGCCAATGAGGAGAATTAATATGAGTAGAAATATTTTTGATTATGATGACGGTGATTTTTTATTTAGATGTGGTGATACCGCCTTTGATTCTGAAGGGAATATGATGATGCGTATGTCTGACAATATGGCAATGGATATGGATTCAGGCGAACTTCATTTGACTTCCTCTTGGGATGATGACGATGAATAATTGCTGCGCTTTGAAAAGGCACTGAATGTCAACCAAATGGCAACCTGTGGGGAATAGTTTTACAAAGTGTCAAGAACTGCAATTCTCAAAAACGGCTTAACGGTGGGAGAAAAACTGATGTGTCCTGTTAAATCAGCAGGACACGCTTATTTAATAACTTTACTCACCTCGACCACAGCGCCGCAAACGATGCGTTTGCGGCTTTTTTATGGCAACACTGAATATAAGCGTGCAACAAAAGCCGTTGTGCAGGCTGAGGCCGATCTCTTTTTAATATGGATTTACGCAAAAAAATATGCTAATATATTTTTGAAGTAAAAAGGAGGGCATAAAATGGCAGAGATCACATTTTCAAGGAAAATCAGCACAGAAGGCAGGCGTTTCATTGATGACGGATTTAATCAGTACGCCACGGCAAACGGCATGACGAGCAATCATGCGCCGTTTCTTTTTACGGCAACGGAAAGCGGAAAGATCGTTGGCGCTCTGACCGGGCATACAGGTTACAACACTGTGCATATCAGCGATTTCATTATTGATAAGGACTGCCGCCGCGGCGGTCTTGGCACACAGTTGCTGAAAACGGCAGAGGAATATTTTACAGCCGAGGGGTATGACAGTATTGATCTTACCACGCTTGCGTTTCAGGCACCGGAATTTTATAAAATGCACGGATACACATTGGAATTCATACGAAAAAACACGGCTGAGCCGAAACTGACAAAATATTTTTTCATCAAATACCTGCAAGACAAATCACTCACGCTTGCAGTTTGAAATTACTTCTGCGTACAGGAAATAGAATTCCGTCCGTCATCTGAAATAATGTGAAAAAAACGGGCGCATTCGATACACCCGTGTGCCGAAATTTTAAAGACCTGTTTTTTAGTTGATTTACAGGATTATGTATTCGCAGTTTTCATAACTTTCAAATTCATAATCCTGAGGCGTTACATTACATTTCATGCCCACGCCGTAAACACAAAAGTGCAGCAACACAGGTTTGCCGCACTTTCTTTTTATGTGTATCTCGTAATAATCTTTACCTATAAATACTTTGCTGTTTTCAAATACAGTAACCCCATCGGTTTCCCTGCATTCAACGGCGGATAGTTCACTTTCGATATCACAATCCCCATATACGGCTTTTACATAGCTTATAAATTCATTTCTTTTCATTGATAAATCCCCCACTTTCAGAATTTTCGGCACTATAATTATTTACAACAAATTATTATTTTTGTAAATATATTTTGTAATCGTTTAGTTATAATTAATAAATCTTTCATGAGCAAAAACACATATCATTTAAAAAACAAAAAAATAAAGCCGGAACATTTCCGGCTGCGCTCAACGAAACTATTTGTCACTCGTCACTATCATAAAGCTCTGATTGTACAACGCTTTCACGGTGCTGTTTGGTTTCTTCAGCGCTTTCTTTTGCTGCTGTTTGCACTTTTCTTGTTTTTATTACATGGCGCAGAATAAATCCTGCCCCCGCAATGGCAAACAATCCCGCAAGCGCAAACATGGCTTTCGCCTGCGGCGTATAATCCGTTTCTTTTTCCGTGGGAACGGATACTACGGCGCTTTCACCGGTATCATCCGCACTCGCAACCGCCTGAAAATCCGCCATGTTTGGATTTTCTGTGCTCTGTGCACTTTTTGATTTGAATTTCGTTGAACTTTCGCTGTCATCGTTTGATACAGATCCGCTGCCTGAATACACAAATTTTGTGGTGCTTTCTTTGGTGTTTTTGCCTCCTGTGGTTGCTGCCGAAGTTTCTGCCTTAACGGTTGTATTCGCGTTATACGGCGCTTCAAGACGAGCGATATCATAACTCGTTCCGTTGACAATCAGGCGTATGTCTGCATGATTTTCTGTGTTTTTATCCTCTTTTTCGTTAAATTCAAGCATAAAATAAATATCCTGCCCAACACGGGTCGGCTCGGTGAAACATTTTGTAATGTCACACGGATCATCATCCGTACCGGCTGCATCAAACGAAACGGAATAACTTCTGTTTGCGTTTGTTATATCAACGGCTACGGCACTGTTTTGTATAGTTTCAGTGCTGCTGAGCAGGTAACTGATATGACAGCACAACCGGTTTTGGGCATAAAAAAAGCGCAGATACCCACCGAGCTGATCGCTCTGCAACTGCACCGTTTCTGATTCATGATCTGCAAACCACGCTTCACATTCTTCCGCGCTGACGGAGCCGGCTGCAAATGTCGAATTTGCTGTGAAAACAAGCACCAGTCCAACCAACAGACCGCAAATGCGTGAGAATCCCGCGCTTACTTTCATTTCTACTCCCCCTGCAACCATTTTCAAAATCATTTTAATTTTGAAAAAAATAATTGTCAATATCCTTTATAAAATTATTCTTAATATATTTATATTTTAAAACAATGAATTTTCTTTCATAACTAACGGCAAAACATCCTGCTCCATCAGTACTGCTGCATCTAAAATACAAATAAAAACCAACAACCGCGAACACGGTATTTCAGACCGTAGGGCTTTGGAAAAAAGGAGGAGCAACGGCGTGAGCGAGGGATAACTTTTCATTCAAAATAATAAAAAAGTCGTCACGAACGATACATAGTCCGCGACGACGCTGGCGGAGACGGCGAGATTCGAACTCGCGGGGGATTGCTCCCTAACTGATTTCGAGTTTTATCGCCGTCTGTTAATTACATGTTTTCTCCTGTCAGTTTCAGTCAGCCTTGTACGCCCGCAAACCCGCATGAAATCTGGATTTTTCGAGAAAATCGCCCGCAAACACTGAGAAAACGCCCATCGGTTCCAATCAGTGATTTTTCCGCTTTTGGAAAGAACTGCGGAAAGAACAGAAAGAACAAAACTCAATAGGCAATACACGGACAGTTCGAATGCCGACAAAGATTATCAAGATATTGAGGTGTATTGTCATGAAAGAAAACGCAATCAACTGGGACGCCGTTCCCGATGTAATCACAAAGGATCAGCTGTATCGCATTTGCCACATCAGCAAATCCACCGCCCTGTACCTGCTCCAAAGCGGGAAAATCCCCTGCGAGTACACGGGCAGAAAAACCCGCTGCTACAAAATCAAGAAAGAGGATGTGATTACCTATTTGGAAAACCGCAAGGTGTTCCCCGAAAGCTACTCCGCCCCGGCGGGCTGGTACAAAGGCGATTATACTGTCCAGATGGAGAAACAGGTTCCCCCAATCGTGCGGGAGCATTTGCGGCTATATTATACCGAGCTGCTCTCCGGCTATCCCGATGTGCTGACCACACAGGCGGTTTCCAAAATCACCGGTTACGGAAAAACCGCCATCAATAACTGGTGCAATCAGGGACACATCAAGTCTTTCCGGAAAAATAATGTCAACCACATTCCGAAGATTTATTTGGTGGAGTTCTTCTGTTCCACCTACTTTCGCACCATCACACGCAAATCACCGTGGCATATCCGCACCCTGCAAGGCTTTTCCAGCTGGCGGAAAATCCGTGACTTGCACACGGTAAACAACGAAGGAGGTGCGGAGTAATGGCAAATTTTCTGGATAAGGCTTGTTTTATACCCGATAGGGTGTATTTAGCCTACAAGCGCATAGGTTTATACCTTTTAGGGTATAATATTTATAGTAACGCCTTGATTTTATACCCGTTAGGGTGTAAAATCAAGGCAGATTCGTGTTGAGGAGGCGAAGCACCATGAATAAGATTGCCGCATTTATCAAAGAAAACCGCAAAGCCGCCGGACTGACTCAGGAGGAGTTTGCCGCCCGCAGTGGGCTGGGGCTTCGCTTTATCCGGGAACTGGAGCAGGGAAAAGAAACGGTTCGGATGGATAAGGTCAATGCCGCTCTTGCCATGTTCGATATGGAAGCCGTCCCCGGCAGAAAAAATAACGAATAGCAGGCTAAACTGAAATTTTGAAAATCGCACATTCGTAAAGCAAAGCCTCCTTTGGTACAATGGCGGTATCAAAGGAGGTTTTCAATTATGGCTAAAACAATATTTGAACAAACGGGCGGTACATACACCATACAGGGAGACTATTGTCTGCCAAATCTGACCTTACCACCCGAAGAAGAACGCCACATCGGTGTCTGGGGACAACGCAGACTAAACTACTTAAAGCACAGTCGTAAGGGCTTATATTACAATCTGCTCACTTCCGGCAAGCTCCGCTCCCATCTCGCTGATATGGAGGAAGAAGCGCAATCCCTCTTTCTTCGGCTGGTAAAAGAATACGCCGAGCGTGAGGGCGTGACCGAACAGCTGAAAGCGGAAAATCCAACGGAGTGGGTGCAGAAAATGAACAATATCCGCAATCGGGTGGCAGAAACCGTTTGTGCCGACTTGATTTTTGCGTAACAGCAGAAAAAGCGAGAAAGAAATTAGTCAAGTGTGATTTACCGAATCATACTTGACTAATTTTTAATTTTGTGATATACTATATTCAGAGAATCTATCGGCAGATGGGAGGACACCAGTCATGTTTATCGGCAGAGAGCGTGAACTTGCGACGCTGAATAAGTTATACGAATCGGATAAGTTTGAATTTGTTGTAATCTATGGTCGCCGCCGTGTCGGCAAAACGGCGCTGATCAGTCACTTTATAGAAGATAAAAACGCCATCTATTTTATGGGCGTCGAGAGTAACGCCAAGCAAAATCTCGAAAATTTCAGCAAGAGCATTCTGAGCTATCACACCGGGATGGACGCCGAAACCTCTTTCCTGTCCTTTCAGGCGGCTTTGGAGTATATGTTCAAGCTGTCCGAAAAAGAACGGATTATTCTTGCCATTGACGAATACCCCTATGTCGCCCGTTCATCGAAAAGCCTCGCTTCCACCATCCAACTTTTGATTGACCAATACAAGGACACTTCTAAACTGATGCTGATTCTCTGCGGCTCGTCCATGTCCTATATGGAAGATCACGTCCTTTCCTACAAAGCGCCGCTTTACGGCAGACGGACAGCGCAGATGAAAATTCTCCCCTTTGACTTTGCGGAGACCTGCCATTATTTCAAAAATTTCACCGATGAAGAGAAAGCCTATGTGTATGGCATCGTCGGCGGTACGCCCCAGTATCTGCTTCAAATGAGCGACAAGCTGAGCATTGAGGACAATATCAAAAATACATTCCTGAACCCCAACTCCGCCCTGTTTGAAGAGCCGGAAAATCTGCTCAAGCAGGAAGTGCGGGAAGCGGCGCTCTACAATGCCATCATCACGGCGATTGCCACCGGCGCTTCCCGTATGTCGGAGATTTCCGGCAAGGTCGGGGAAAGCACCAACATTTGCTCCGCCTATGTGAAAAACCTGATTTCCCTCGGCATTATCGAAAAAGAGACACCTTATGGGGAAAAGGCGTCCCGAAAAGCGATTTACTCGATTGCGGACAATATGTTCCGCTTCTGGTATCGTTTTGTACCGGAAAACAATTCGATTATCGCCCGTGGCGCAGCCGAATTGGCATACAAGCGCATCGAACCGTATCTGTCCGACTATATGGGCAAAGTGTTTGAGGAAATCTGTAAGCAATATCTCTGGAAGCAGCTGCTCTCCGGTGAATGCCCGGTGGAGTTTTCCTCGCTCGGCCGCTGGTGGGGTAACGATCCCAAGGAAAAACGTCAGGCGGAAATCGATATTCTTGCGGAACAGGATAAAAACACCGCCCTTTTCGGCGAGTGCAAATGGACGAATGAGAAAGTCGATCTCGGCGTTTTGGAAACCCTCGTAAAGCGCAGCGAGCTGTTCCCCTACAAGAATGTTTACTACTACCTCTTTGCCAAAACCGGCTTTACCAAAGGCTGCACCGACCGGGCAAAGGAGATGGGAAATGTGGCGCTGGTGAGGTATGAGGATATGCTGCGCTAACGTCCGTATAAGGATAAAACATTTGCAAACAGAGGTGCTCACAAAATGGTGAATGATAAAATAAATGTAGTTGGTACAAATATTGCCGAAAAGGCAACGATGATATGGAATGTAGCAGATATGCTGCGTGGCCCATTTAAGCCACATGAATACGGATTGGTTATCCTGCCTATGACGGTTGTGAAGCGCTTTCACGATTGTTTACTGCCTACGCACGAAGCTGTATTAAAAGAATATGGATCAAAAAAGCATTTAGCGGTAATTGACGGTTTTTTAATGCGTGCGTCCGGTTATCAATTCTATAATACAAGTAAATTCGTTTTTGAATCGTTGCTTGCAGATCCCGAAAATATTGAGACGAATTTCCGTGATTATCTGGCAGGCTTTTCGGCGAATGTGCAGGATGTTCTTGCTAAATTTGATTTTGACAATGTTATTCGCAGAATGGTTGAAAGCAACACCCTGTATCTTGTAATAAAAGAATTCAATACGCAAAAGGGATATTTGGGCCCTGATAAAATCAGCGCTGTGGACTGCGGTTATATTTTTGAGGATTTGGTTCGCCGCTTTTCTGAGTCGTTTGGCGAAGAAGCCGGAGCCCATTTTACCAGTCGTGATATTATTTATCTGATGACCGACCTGCTTCTTACAGATGCAAAGCTCGATGAAACGGGCAATGTCACCGTTTACGATATGACAATGGGCACCAGTCAGATGCTTTCCTGTATGGAAGAGAGAATCCACGAGTTAAACGAAGATATAGAAGTTACCTGTTTCGGGCAGGAATTTAATCCCTCTACTTTTGCTATCGCAAAGGCAGACATGATGATTCGTGGCGGCGATCCAAACAATATGCGGTTTGGGGATACTCTTTCTGATGACCAGTTTAAAGGTTTCACTTTTAAGTACTGCATTTCCAATCCTCCGTTTGGAATCGATTGGAAGCGAGAGCAAAAGGCCGTCGAAGCGGAAGCTAAACTTGGTAAGCTGGGAAGATTTGCTCCGGGACTTCCGAAAATCAGCGATGGTCAGCAGCTTTTTGTGCTGAACGGTCTTTCCAAACTTGCGCCTGATGGCAGAATGGCAATTATCCAGAACGGTTCTCCTCTGTTTGCAGGCGATGCAGGCAGCGGCCCCTCTAATATCCGTCAGTACATATTGGAAAACGATTGGCTCGATGCAATTATCCAGCTTTCAACCGACCAATTCATGAATACGGGAATCAGCACCTATATTTGGATTTTATCCAAGGACAAGCCTGCCTATCGTGCAGGAAAGGTACAACTCATTGATGCCTCCCATTGCTATGAACAGCGCAGAAAGTCTATCGGGACAAAACGTAACGATATTACCGACCTTTGCCGTAATCTGATTGTAGAAGCATACGGCGAGTATAAGAACGATGCTGTTTACGGTGATAAGAACGGCATTTATTGCCACAGCAAGATTTTCGGCTCAGAGGATTTCGGATACAACAAAATTGTTGTAGAACGCCCGCAGAGAGACGAAAACGGCGAAATCATACTGAAAAAAGGCAAGCCTGTCGCAGATAAAAATCTACGTGATACGGAGAATGTACCGCTTGTGCAGGATATTGACCGTTACTTTGAACGGGAAGTTTTGCCGTACGCTCCCGATGCATGGATTGATAAGAGCAAAACCAAAGTCGGATACGAGATTCCGATGACACGCTACTTTTATGAGTATCAGCCGCCGGAACCGGTGGATGACATTGTAAAGCGCATTAAAAAGCTGGAAAGCGAAATTTCCGAAAGCTTAAATGCACTGTTTCATAAGGAGAATGAACTTTGAGAGAAGTGTTGAGTTTTCTGTTTGACAGAATTACCGATCCACTCGGTTTGCCCATTGCGGGATATTGGGAATGGATTATTCTTGCAATCATTACATTTGCTGCATACGCCATTGCGTTCCGGACTGTGGGCGATTTATATGATGGCGGTATGATCAGCGGCAGCGCAGCCGGTTCTGTTCTACATTGGATTATTCGTCTGATTGTATTTGTTGTGATATGGGCAATTACATATTTTGTGATTTGGCTTGCAAAGCTTATTTTTGCACATTGGCTGCTTATTGTAAGTATCCTTGGCGGCATTCTGGTGACAGCTGCAATTGTTTGTCTGATTGTTCGTTATACCCGAAAAGGTGGTGAAAACAATGCGTGAAATGAAAGATAGCGGGATTGAATGGATTGGTAAAATTCCCAAAGGGTGGAGTGTGTGCAGAGTTAAAAATTTTTACTACACTCATAAGGATATTGTTGGCGAAAAATCAGATGTATATGACAGATTGGCATTAACACTTAATGGAGTTGTAAAAAGATCTAAAGACGACAGCGTTGGTCTACAGCCTGAAGCATTTAATGGATATCAAATTTTAAGAAGTAATGAGTTGGTGTTTAAGCTAATAGATCTTGCTAATATAAGTACAAGCAGAGTTGGTCTATCGCCATATAAAGGAATAGTATCACCAGCATATATAATATTATCTCCTAAAACAGATTTTTGTCAGAAGTTTGCAGAATATTATTTTTTATCAATGTGGCAAAGAGAAGTATTTAATCATTTGGGAGACGATGGTGTAAGAAGCTCTTTAAACGCATCAGATTTATTGAATACACCGTTTATATATCCGCCCATTACTGAACAAAAAAAGATTGTGGACTATCTCAATGACAAATGCACTGAGATAGAGGCTGTTCTGGAAAAGACCCGTGCCTCGATTGATGAATATAAAAAATTGAAGCAGACTGTTATTACGCAGGCTGTTACCAAAGGTATCCGTGGCGACAGACCAATGAAAGACAGCGGGAGTATTTGGTTTGGAAATATTCCTGTTGATTGGGATATGAAAAAAATTAAGTATCTTTTTCATATAAAAAAAGATATCGCAGGGCAAGAGGGTTATACAGTGCTTTCAATAACTCAAAAGGGGATTGTGCCAAAAGATCTATCAAAAAACGAAGGACAATTAGCAGAAAACTATAGCCACTATCAACTTGTCAATCCAGGTGATTACGCAATGAATCATATGGACTTACTTACAGGCTGGGTAGATATTTCGAAATATACTGGCGTTACCAGTCCGGATTATAGAGTTTTTGTTTTAGATGATTTGGAAAGCAATAACCGATCTTTCTATCTTTATCTAATGCAAATGTGTTATTCCAATCGCATTTTTTATGGTTTAGGTCAAGGCGTTAGTGGAATGGGTCGTTGGAGATTGCAAGCAGATAAATTTTTGAATTTTTCTATCGTCGTTCCATCAAAGGATGAACAGCAAGAAATCGCCGACTACCTTGACGCTAAATGTGCCGAAATTGACAACTTGATTTCGAAGAAAGAGCAATACATCAACGAAATCGAAAATTATAAAAAATCACTCATTTATGAGTATGTGACAGGGAAAAAGGAGGTTGACTAATTTGGCAAGGAGCAATTTGGAGAAAGCGATAGAAAAGCAACAGAAAGAAGCAAAAAGGCAAGCAGAACAAGATGCACGTAGACAACGGGCTAGTACAATCATCAACGGACAACCGATGGTTGATGGAATGCGTATTATGGATGCGGCCGCCGAAGAAATATTGAAGATAATTCTTGATGCTTATGATGGCAATGAGGAGCGCTCTGTACAAATTAATTGCGATATTGTTCCAAAAGCATATCAGATGTCCTTATCTCTTGAACTTGAAAAATTGATGATGTATGGTGTAGTAACTTCTGCACACCTTTGGATTGGTGGAATGTTTGAGGCTACACTTACTCCGCAAGGACTTTCTTATTTCGAAGACAAAGAAAAAGCTATGAATAAAAAGCAAAATAGCGTTTTGCAGGCAAAGCAATCGGAAACAAAGCAATATGATGTTTTTATTTCACACGCCAACAAAGATAAATCTGATTATGTCGATTCACTCTATTTGGCTATGAGAAAATTGGGCATAAACATTTTTTATGATAGTGATGTGCTGTCTTGGGGTGATAATTGGAAACGGGTTATTCTCGACGGCACTGCAAAGTCTGAATTTGCAATCATAATAATTTCGGAAAATTTCTTTGGACGAGAATGGACAGAACGAGAACTAAATGAATTTTTGAAAAGACAAAATGAAAGTGGGCAAAAAATTGTTTTGCCGTTGTTACATAACATATCGCTCAACTCCCTGAAAGAAAAATATCCGTCACTTGGTGATATTCAAGTTATTGATACAACAAATTACTCAAAAGAAGATATTGTAATTCTTTTTGCAAAAGAGCTTATTAAGAGATTGAGATAAATTATATTGTAGGTGTATTTATGAGACGACATACGGTAATACTGGGCGCGGGAGCAACGATTGCCGCTATCCCAAATGGAGACAAAAATGGTAAGAAATCATCCGTTATGAATGGTTTGATTGAAAAGTTACAACTGCAAAATATCCTCGACGGCGTAAAACTAAAAACTAACAGTGACAATCTTGAAGATATATATTCAGAATTGTACTCAAGAGCAGAGTGCAAAAACGTCACGCAAGAACTGGGAAAAAGATTGTATGATTATTTTGCTTCTCTTGTATTGCCGTCTGAGCCTACTATATACGATATGCTGATTTTAAGTCTTACAGAGAAAGATGTTATTGCAACTTTTAATTGGGATCCTCTTCTATTGCAGGCGTATGTAAGATGCCATGATATAACAACCAATTTGCCTCATATATTATGTTTACACGGGAATGTAGCAATGGGCTTTTGCTCAGAACATCGAGAATTTGGAATGACAAATGCTGTATGTCCAATTTGCAAAAAATTATTGCCTCCTACAAAATTATTGTTCCCGATAAAAAACAAGAGCTATACTGATGATGCATATATAAAAGGATGCTGGGAAGCGGTTGAGCAAAGCATTGAAGAATCTTACATGCTTACAATTTTTGGGTATGGAGCTCCCGCAAGTGATGTTGAAGCCGTTAAGTTGTTGAAAAAAGCTTGGGGCAATCTGGAAAATAGACAATTAGAAGAAGTATCTGTAATTGATGTGATAGATGAAACTGAAATGCTCAGCAGATGGAAAGATTTTATTTACACCCATCATTACAGATATACAAATAATTTCTTTGATTCATATCTTGGAATGTGCCCAAGAAGGAGTTGCGAAATGACATTTGCCACTTATCAGTTAAATGTTGCTCCCGAGTGCGGAAGCGGATTTAAGCCAGAAATGTCTTGGGAAGGACTCATAGCTTTCTTAGAGGATTTATTTATAGAAGAAGTTAATACTCCGAAGGGCAAAAATGTTCCTTTGCATTATGTGAAAAAAGGATTCTTTGATAATTGATCTGATGGGAGGACAATTATGGCTATAAATATAACAACCGAAAAACGATTTGAAGAAGATATAGAATCTTTCTTCCTTGCTCCGGCAGGCGGATATACAAAAGGTACCGATACATACGACGCCAAGCTCGGTCTATATGTAAATACCCTGATCGATTTTGTGCAGCGCACCCAGCCTAAAGAGTGGGCACGCTTTGAAAATGCAAATCAGGTTGATCCTGTTCGCAAGTTTTGCCTTGCGTTTGCTTCAGCTTGTGATGCTGAGGGCGTTCTTTCAGTGATTCGTCACGGATTTAAGCATAGGGGTATCCGTTTTCGGGTGTGTTATTTTAAACCGGAATCCGCTCTAAATCAAACGGCAGCCGCGTTATGGGCGCATAATAAGGTCGAGTGCTACCGTCAATGGTATTACTCTGCCGACAGTAAAAAGAGCGTGGATATGGTTTTGGTGCTCAATGGCATTCCTGTGTTTGCCTTTGAGCTGAAAAATCAATATACCGGTCAAACCGTTGATAACGCAAAGCAGCAATGGATGTATGACCGTGATCCCCGTGAGATCTGTTTTCAGTTTAATCGGCGGATCTTAGCATTTTTCTGCGTTGACCACACGGAAGTTTGGATGACAACGAAATTGGCCGGTAAAAATACATATTTTTTGCCGTTTAATCAGGGCTCTAACGGTGCAGGTAACGATGGCGGCAAAGGAAATCCTGCGAATCCGGATGGATACCCTACTGCGTATCTTTGGGAAAATGTTTTCCAGAAGGACAGCATGATGGATATTATCCAGAAATTTATGAACTTACAGTGTGGTAAAACCCTGATTTTCCCCCGCTATCACCAGCTGGACGTTGTTCGCAAATTGCTGGCCGATGTTAAAAAGAACGACTCAGGACACAACTATCTGATACAACATAGCGCAGGCAGCGGCAAATCAAATTCTATTGCTTGGACAGCCTATCGTTTGGCTTCTCTTTTCAATGCGGATAACAAGCCTGTATTCTCAAGCGTTATTGTTGTAACAGATCGCACGGTTTTAGATGCACAGTTACAAGAAACGATCTCTGGCTTTGATCATACACTTGGTGCTGTAGAAACAATTGGAGAAGACAAAAATTCAAAAGATTTGCGAGATGCTATTAATAATGGAGTCCGTATCATTGTTACCACATTGCAAAAATTTCCTGTTATCTATCAGGAGGTTGATAAGGTGGCAGGACGAAATTTTGCGGTTATTGTAGATGAAGCGCATTCTTCGCAAACAGGTAATTCAGCCTTGAAATTGAAAGCGGCTCTTGCCAATACGGAAGATGCTTTGCGAGAGTATGCGGAAATTGAAGGTAAGAACGAAGAAGAGCTTGATCCTGATGACAGACTTATGAAAGAAATGCTTGTTCACGGCAAGCATAAAAATCTGTCTTTCTTTGCTTTTACTGCTACGCCGAAAGATAAAACTTTAGAACTTTTCGGAACGGAATACGAGGATGGTTCTTTCCACCCATTTCATATTTACAGCATGAGACAGGCCATTGAAGAAGGCTTTATTCTCAATGTTCTACAAAATTATATGACATATGACACCTGCTTTAAAATAGCCAAAACTACGGAAGATAATCCTGATGTTCCTGCAAGCCGAGCAGCAAAGGTGATCCGCCGGTATCAAGAATTACATCCATATAACATTTCGCAGAAATCACAGATTATTGTTGAAACATTCCGTGAAACAACACGCCATAAAATCGGCGGAAGAGCTAAAATGATGGTCGTTACCTCTTCTCGGCTTGCTGCGGTGCGTTATTTCCACGAAGTAAAACGCTATATAGAGGAGCAGAAGTATAATGATGTTCAAATACTTATTGCTTTTTCCGGTGCTGTTCAAGATGGAGATACCGAATATACGGAACCTAAATTAAATGTTCGTGCTGATGGCAGCCATATAGCGGAAACGCAGACAAAAGCAGAGTTTCACGATAATTTTAATGTGCTTATCGTGGCAGAAAAATATCAGACCGGCTTTGACGAACCATTGTTGCATACGATGATCGTAGATAAGAAGCTGAAAGGCGTAAAAGCCGTGCAGACGCTATCCCGCTTGAATAGAACTTGTGCCGGAAAGAACGACACATTCATATTGGATTTCGTCAACAAAAAAGAGGATATTCTGGAAGCGTTTCAGCCGTTTTATCAGGAAACAACGCTTTCACAGGAAGTTAATGCCGATTTGATTTACCAAACGCAGAAAGAACTGCGGGGCTTTGCTATTTATAGTGATACTGATGTTGAAGCCTTTGCGAAAGAGTATTTTAATACAGGAAAACAGGACGCTCGTGCAATGGGAAGAATGACCAGCATATTAAAGCCTGTTGCAGACCGGTATAACAAGAAATCTACCGAAGAACGTTACCAGTTCCGCCGCCAAGTTCGTAATCTGATTAAGTGGTACGGATACATCTCCCAAATTTTGCGTATGTTCGATAAAGACTTACACAAGGAATATGTGTTCTGCTCCTATTTGCTTAATTTGCTGCCGCCGGAAGCGGTTTCTATGATTGATCTCGAAGGCAAGTTAAAGCTGGAATACTATAAGTTGCAGAAAACCTTTGAAGGCTCCATAGAATTGCAGGAGACAAAGGGCGTTTACGAACCCGCCAAACATAAAGGTGCTATGGGTGGCGATAGCAAGGAACCTCTTGACGAAATCATTGAGAAAATCAATGAAAAGTTTAAAGGCGCATTCACCGAGGGAGATAAAGTTTTACTGAATGCTTTGCATACTAAATTGATGGCAGACAAAAAACTGACAAAAATGGCACGCAGTTCTGATCCGCAAATTTTTGCGGAAAGTATCTTCCCCAAAGCTTTTGGAGATGCAGCGCAGGACAGCTATATGGAATCTCAAGACACCTATACTTCTCTGTTCGAAGATCAGAATAAATACAATGCAATTATGAGTGCATTGGCAGATGTGGTATATCGAGAGATGAGAAAGAGTTGATATTTTTTACACGAAATCATTCGGGAGGGTGAACAAGGATGGCTTATGTATATGCACTTATCAACAAGGATACCTTGGCTTACATTTGCCGGGAAAAGGGTGTTTCTGGCGACTTCATTGCTAATAAAACTAAAATAAGTGCTACAAAGTTGGCGTTATGGCTCACTCCTACCGATTCAGCTCTTCCGACTATAAAGCAGGCCAAAAAATTAGCAAGCTGTCTACATATTCCTTTTGCAGGGCTTTATATGAATTCCATTGATATTCCTTTGAAGAAAATTCCTAATGTTCGGAATATGCGAACAATGCTGGGAACAAGTAGTTCTGACGATAGTGCCCTTAATGTCGCAATGATTGATGTTCTCCTTGAACGAGATTTTCTTTTGAACGCAAACGATGAATTGGGGCTAACTACAAAAACTTTTTTGCCTGTTGTACCTGAAGAAAATGATCCTCAGATTTGGGCAAATGCAATTCGAGAACAATTTTCCATTAGCCTCGAACAGCAATATAAGTGTAACTCTGCACGACAGTTTTATTTATATTTGCGAGAAAAAATAGAATCTGAAGGCGTGTTTATTCACTGCTTTACTGATGTTCCTATAGATACTGCACGCGGGTTTGCAATTTATTATGCAGACTTGCCGATTATTGGAATTAATGATGAGGATCGTCCACCGGCAAAATCCTTTTCCATTATTCATGAGTTAGTGCACTTATTTAAGCGAGAATCTTCCCTGTGCAACGATATGAATAATTCTGTTGCAACTAAAGAAGAGGAGGTGTTCTGCAACGCTGTAGCGGGTGAACTGCTTGTTCCACAAAATGCAATCAACATTGTTCTAAACAACAATAATTATTCTACACCATATTCAAAAGAGGATTTAAAACGGATTGCCGATCGCTTTTCGGTAAGCCGTGAAGTTATCATTAGAAGGCTACTTGACTTAAACAAAATTAGCAAGATTGAATATGACACTTACGCTGATATGTTCAGACAAGAAATAGATTATGAGCGTGAAAAACAAAGAACAGATAGAAAAAATGGTATCAATAACAGTATTCCACGAAATATTAGCCGCGAGGCAATTGATCGCACAAGTCCTGCTGTAAGTAAGGCGCTCTATCGTGGATACGGCGAGGAAATATATAGCAAACAAGATATTGCTCGTCACCTTAACATCGATCAGAAACATATAAACAAATTTTTGATGGAGGTGGCTAAATGGAACAATTAACATTGTTTGCAACACCATATAAATATATAATGGACACTTCGTCAATTTTATCTCAAAAGCCGGGAGAACCTCATACAAGACTTGTTTATAAAAGTCAGTGGGAAAATATTGAGCATTGTATGAAAGAAAAAGTAATTGTCACCTGTTCTGAGATTGTTGATGAAATCAAAGATAGAGATATTATCAGCTGGTTAAATATACAGCATTGTGATGTGCTCGATATTGACGATGAAGTTCAAATGAATGTAAGAAGAATAGTTACGGATAATCCGAAAATGATTGAATTTACTGGAAAAAGTGGAACATCTTCTGGTGATGCATTTCTTATTGCTACGGCAATGAAATATGGCCTTGCTGTAATAACAGAAGAAAATCCGGACAAACCTACCAAGATACCTCAAATATGCAAAAAATACGGATTGCAGGCAATGAACATAACAAAGCTATGTGAAGTTGAGGGCTGGAAATTCTAAGATATCCCAATTCACAACAGACAATCCGAATCGTTATTTTCTATAAACGCACAACTGCCCACCGCTTTCGGTGGGCAAATTTTTTTGCTTTTTTCAAAATTACTGTCCCCAAACACCCTCTCCCAGTGGGAACAAGTGAGGGTATGTTTTTAATACAAATGATCTTTTCAAAAAAATTTTTTCTGTTTTTTCTGAAAGACAGGTTGCGTTTTTGCACTCAAATTCCAAATAAGTGAAAGGACTTTTTAGGTAAGTAAAATAAGCCGTCCCACAACCGAACAAAAAATATTTTTCAAAATTTTTTCTTAAAAACAGGGTGCGTTTCGACTTCCCAATTCCAAATAAGTGAAGGGATAAATTTTTTGAGATAGGGTGTGCATTTGGCTTCTCGCAGTGGGAATAAGTGAAGGGTGAATTTTTTTCAAAAAATTTTCGAGAAAAAGTCCGGAAATGGGTGTGCATTTCGGCACCCTTTGTCCAAATGAGTGAAGGGGTCTTTTGCAAAACAAAAAAATTTTCAAAAACACCCGATAATTTTGCTCTTCCCAGTGGGAACAAGTGAAAAGACTTTTCAAATTCTCAAATATTTTTTGATTTAGACTTGCCACTTGCCGCTTCTCGGTGGGAATAAGTGAAAGATCTTCTTACTGTACCTTGAAAATTGAATAATAATCCGAATGGGATATGACTTTGCGATGACAGGAGCGAAGCGACGCCGCTTGATGGGGGCAGGGATAGAAAAAAGGGTTCGGAAAACACATCAGATATCGGAAGGCACTATGATCCTCACGCCGGTATCTGCCTTACATAGCCATAAAAAAGGAGGATTGAAGCGCTATGAAAAAATCGGAGCTCAAAGAGCTTTACCGGATGATGTTTCCGGAATATCCGGACATCGTGACCGTCAGGCAGCTACGGGAAATGCTGGGCATCAGCCGTCAGCTTGCCTATGACTTGATTGCCGACGGCGAGGTACAAGCAATTAAAATCGGCAACAGTTTTAAAATCCCGAAAGTCAGCGTGATTAACTTCGTGACCGAAGAGAAAAAGGAGGTGAAATCAAGTGCCTGAAATCCTGCGGCTTACCCCGTCCCAGCGCTCACGGTGCAATCGGCTGATTAAAAGGCTCTGCGCCAATTATGATGACGGTAACTGCCTATTGCTGGACGACGGCGAGCCCTGTGTTTGCCCGCAGACCATCTCCTATTCGCTGCTGTGCCGGTATTTCCATAATGCGGTTTTACCAGCCGAAAAAGAACTGTATGCGGACATTTTCAAGCAGCGTACTTATCACTGCGCCGAGTGCGGAGCGGCTTTTACGCCAAACTCCAACCGACAGAAATACTGCCCGTCGTGCAGCAAAAAAGTGCACCGCAGGCAGAAAAACGAGAGTGCGAGAAAGCGCAAAACGGACAATTAGAGGCTTGAAAAAGCCCTGTTTTCAAGGGCTTTTGGGTGCCGAATCGGGGTGCATAAAGGAATCATACCACCCCCCTCGATTTCGGCGTTCTAATTGTCCGAATCACAAAACCGAAAGGATGTAGTTATGAAAAGAAAATTAGTGACCGTGGACGCAGAAACTCTGCTGTCCACACCGATGAGTAAGACCATGTTCATTGTCGATGGCCTGATCCCGCAGGGGGTAAATGTTCTCAGCGGAGCCGCCAAAATCGGCAAAAGCTGGCTGATGCTATGGTTGGGATTGCAGGTATCACTGGGGCTGCCCGTTTGGGGAATCCCGACCATGCACTGCGATGTGCTGTATCTTTGTTTAGAAGATACGCTCAAGCGAATCAAAGACCGACTGTTCGATTTGACCAATGATCCGCCCAAGAGTTTTCATTTATCGGTGACCTGCGGCTTGATCGGGAACGGGCTGGAAGAGGAAATTATCAACTTCTTGGAGGACTTCCCGAAAACAAAGCTGGTGATTATTGACACACTTCAAAAAGTGCGGGATTCCAAGGGAAGCATCGGGAAAACGGGAATGTACGGCAACGATTACGACGACATTTCCTCCATCAAGCGGATCGCCGACGAGCACGATATTTCTATTATTCTCGTACACCATCTGCGAAAGTTGAAGGACGGGGACGATCCGTTCAATGAGGTTAGCGGCTCCACCGGTATTACCGGGGCGGCGGACACCAACTATGTGCTCAAGCGCAAGCGAAGCAGTCGGGATGCCACGCTTCTTGCCTGCGGGCGGGATGTGGAATATCAGGAGCTGACCCTGCGGTTTCAAGACCTGAAATGGGAGCTGGTGGAGCGCAAGAACACGGAAGAAATCCGCAGGGCGGAGATTCCGCAGTTCCTTTTTCGGGTAGTGGAATTTATGAAAACCCGCACGGAATGGGTGGGAACCGCCACTGAATTGATTGCCGATATGGCGGAAAGCGAAACCACGCCCAATGTGGTAACCAAGTACTTAGGGCAGTTTTACTATGAGGTGCTGGAGCCCGCTGGAATCGAGTACCGTACCAAGCGGACGGGACAAAGCAGGCTGATTAAGTTTATACGGCATGACGGCGATGACGCAAATGACTGGAATATCACGGTATAGCGAAATGCCCGTCACAGCCGTCATTGCTGTCATAAACAAATAAAAGGATTGAGGTTTTATGAGAAGTAAAACACTTGGAATCAACGTAAGAGTAACATCCGCCGAGAAGGAGAAACTCAGCGAAAACGCATTCTATTGCGGACTTTCTCTATCGGAATACCTGAGAAGGCTGGGGCTTGGAAAAGATGTCAAAGCCGCAACCGATGAGAAAATCTACAAGACTTTTCGGCTTATCCGACAACTGAAAAAGGATTTTGATTCACTCGAAAGAAGCGAAATCCTCCATCGGCTAAGCACGATAGAGGATTTCCTAAAGTAAATAATACAAGACAGCGGTTTTAGGCTGCGCTATCGTAGCGAGCAGACCGTTTATACTCCCAAAGGTCGTAAAACGGTAAATCTCGTTAGGGCACACCCTAATACCCCGCAAAGAAAGGAAGAACATGATGAAACAAAGAATCAAAAAACAGTTCTGGCTTTCCCCGCAGGACGCCAGAGAGTTAAAACGCAAGGCAAAGCTTTGCGGCATTACAGAGACAGCCGTGATCCGAATCCTGCTGCACGGCTACGAGCCGAAAGAAAAACCGGACGCAAGATTTTATGAGACTATGCGCCAGCTTTCCGCCATCGGCAACAACATCAATCAGCTTGCAATGAAAGCAAACGCACTCGGCTTTATCGATGCGCCAATGCTGAAAGCGGAAGCCCTGCGCTGGCACAGGTTTCAGGCGGACATCGAAGCGGTGTTTCTCCGCCCCGGTGTAAGCAATCTAAAATGGCAATAAAGGAGGCAAGTACAATGACAAAACGAAAATCGGATTTTACTTTACCAACAAATTCGCTGGAGGAGCTGTTTTCCTCACAGGAGGAACGGGACGATGCAAAGCTGGAACGGGTGAAAGAGATTCCGCTTACTGAGCTGCACCCGTTTAAGGATCATCCGTTCAAAATCCAAAACAACGAGGAGATGAAACGCTTAATCGAGAGCATCCAAAAGTTCGGGACGCTCACACCGGCGCTCGCTCGCCCTTTGCCGAAGGGCGGGTACGAATTGATCTCGGGGCATAGACGGCTTGCGGCTTGTCAGGTGCTCGAAATTGAAACAATGCCGGTCATTGTCCGTGAGATGAGTGATGATGAAGCAGTCATTGCTATGGTGGACGCTAATCTTCAACGGGAACATATTTTGCCCAGCGAAAAGGCGTTTGCTTATAAGATGAAAAGGGATGCGTTGAATCACCAAGGTATAACTTCTCCCCAAGTTGGGGAGAAGTTACTGACCGTCGAAAAAATCGGTGCAGACAACGGCGATAGCAAGAATCAGGTGCTACGCTATATCCGCTTAACTCACTTAATTCCCGAACTGCTTTCAATGGTAGATGAAAACAAAATCGCTTTCAATCCTGCCGTTGAGATTTCGTACTTAGAACAAGCGGAACAGCGAACGCTTCTTGACGCTATGGAGCAAAACGACTGCACCCCGTCTCACGCACAGGCAATCCGCCTAAAGAAGCTTTCGCAGGAGGGGGTGCTGCAAGACCAAACGATTTACGACATCCTCGCCGAGCAGAAGCCAAACCAGCAGGAGCAGTTTAAATTCAAGCGGGAGGATATCCGCAAATACTTCCCCAAAAGCTACACGGACAAGCAAGTCTGTGATACGGTCATCAAGCTGTTGGAGCAATGGCAGCGCAGACGGGAACGGGACAGGGACAGCCGCTGATTCGAACCGAAAATGTGTGCGGAGCACGACCTTCACACAATGGAAAGAACGGCACCGGCAGGGTATAATGGCCTTGTCGGTGCCGAACTGTCCTGTGTAAAAGCAAAGAAAGGAGTTTTACAAATTGGTATCAGGACATTTACAGGTTAAAAAGGGATACTACTACGCTGTGCTGAGTTATTACGACAGCAAAAACAAGCGGCACGTCAGATATGTATCCACCGGACTTCCCGAAAAGGGAAACAAACGAAAGGCCGAAGCGGAGCTTGTGAAAATCCGCAACGCCTTTGAACCACCCGCAGAAATCGGCGAGCTTTGCTCCAATATGCTGTTTGCCGACTATCTGCTGGGCTGGCTGGAGATCGTCAAGGTTAGGGTGAAGCCCACCACCTTTGGCTCCTATGAGAGCATGGTGAAGCAGACCATTGAGCCGTATTTTCGGAATAAGCTGATTACCCTAAAGGACTTGGAAGCAAGGCACATCCAGCAGTTTTATTCCGAAAAGCTGCGGACGGTCAAGCCTAATTCCGTCATCCACTATCACGCCGTGATCCATCAGGCGCTGAAATACGCCATGAAAACCGACCTTGTACCGCAAAATGTGGCGATGAAGGTAGACCGCCCAAAGAAGAATGATTTCCAGCCAGTGTTTCTGGATGCGGCGGAGCTCCAGCACTTATTTGAAGTGGTTAAGGGTACAAAGCTGGAACTTCCCGTTTTAGTCGCCGCCTTTTACGGCTTGCGCCGTGGCGAGGTGCTGGGGCTTAAATGGGACGCCATCGACTTTGAACGGGGAACGCTGACCATCAAACGGACGGTGACCTCCGTCAATGTGGGCGGGAAAACGCAGATCATCGAGCAGGAGTCGGCAAAAACCAAATCCAGTATGCGCACCCTGCCGCTGGTAGGAAGATTCAAGGAATACTTTGCAGAGGTCAAGGCGGCGCAGGAGCTGAACAAGCAGGTCTGCGGCAACTGCTACAACTACGAATACGACGGCTTCGTCTTCGTGGACGAGTTGGGCGAGCGGATGAAGCCCGATTATCTGACCTCACAATTTCCCGCCTTTATTCAGCGGCACGGCATGAAAAAGATGCGCTTCCACGATCTCAGGCATAGCTGCGCATCTCTCTTGCTTGCCAACGGCGTACCCCTCAAGCAGATTCAGGATTGGCTGGGGCATTCGGATTTTTCCACCACGGCGAACATCTACGCCCATCTGGATTACAGTTCGAAACTCTCCTCGGCGCAGGCGATGGTGAGCGGAATGCCCCTTCCCGAAGCAGGAGATTTTGGCAGCAGATGGGAGCAAAACGCAGAAAAAAGCGGGGAATAAAGCAAAAAGCTGTTCTTTCCAAAATTATGGAAAGAACAGCCTAAAACCGGGTGATTTTTAGAGCGGGCACAAAAAAGAAAAAATCCAGAAACCCGCATGGTTACTGGATTTTTCGATGGCGGAGCGGGTGGGATTCGAACCCACGAGCCCGTGAGGACTACCTGATTTCGAGTCAGGCCCGTTATGACCACTTCGATACCGCTCCCTATATGCTCAGCCGTCGTTTTTTCCCGCCTTTTTCCGGTGAAAAAGGGCTTTGGAAAGAACTGACGGCAAGAACAGCAAACTTATTCAATTTTCGAACCGGGTAAAACCCGCATGGTTACAAGGTTCCGGCTGGACGAAACGGACAACTCCCCGCAAAATTTCGAGTCAGCCCCGTTATGACCACTTCGATACGTCTCCGTATACTCAAAACTCAAGTTTTGCGTTTTCTCACGATTTAATTTTTATTAAAGATTGATTAAAAACCGAAAAATCTTGTTAGTGCTACCCTTGAATTGTATCTCAAACAGCGGCATTTGTCAATGAAATATTGAAATGAAGTGCGCCATATGATAAAATTATCTATATTGATTTTTAGGAGCAGCAAGATGACGGCAATTATTGATTACGGCGCAGGCAATCTGATGAGCGTTAAAAAAGCGCTGGATTACATAGGCGCACAGAGCGAAATAACTTCCGATCCGGCGGTGATTGAATCGGCGGACAGTGTGATTCTGCCCGGCGTGGGCGCATTTGGGGACGCAATGGATTCCATGCGCGGCAAAGGGCTGGACGGCGCGGTGACCGCGGCGGCATTAAGCGGCAAGCCGTTTCTTGGAATCTGCCTTGGGCTTCAGTTGTTATTTGAAACGAGTGACGAGACCCCGGGTGCAAAAGGGCTTGCGCTGCTGAACGGCAACATATCCGCCATACCAAAAACGGGCGGGCTGAAAGTGCCCCACATAGGCTGGAACAGCATTGAGATACGCGAAAACAGCCGCCTTTTTAGCGGAATTCCAAACGGCGCATACTTTTATTTCGTTCATTCCTACTACCTGAACGGCGCAAACGAAAGCGACGTTGCGGCAACTACCGAATACGGCGTAAAGATTGAATGCGCCGTGGAGCGCGGCAATTTGTTTGCAACGCAGTTTCACCCGGAAAAAAGCGGCGCGGCAGGCTTGCAGGTGCTGAAAAACTTTATTGCGGCGGAGGCATAAACGATGTATGCAAAAAGGATCATTCCCTGCCTGGATGTAAAAAACGGCAGAGTTGTAAAAGGCGTTTCCTTTGTGGGTCTCAGAGACGCAGGCGACCCGGTTGAATGCGCCGCGGCGTATGACAAAGCGGGCGCGGACGAACTGGTTTTGCTGGATATAACCGCCACCCACGAGGGGCGCGGCACAATGATAGACATTGTGGAACGGGTGGCAAAGACCGTGTTCATTCCATTCACCGTCGGCGGCGGAATAAGAACAACGGAGGATTTTAAAGAACTGCTTCGCGCGGGGGCGGACAAGATCTCCGTCAATTCCGCGGCAGTGCGCAATCCCGAACTTCTAAATGAGGCGGCGGAAAAATTCGGCAGCCAATGCGTAGTTTGCGCCATAGACGCAAAACGGCGGGAATCTGGCGGCTGGGAAGTGTTCCTCAACGGCGGCAGAATACCCACCGGCATAGATGCGGTGGAATGGGCAAAAGAGGCTTACGCGCGCGGCGCAGGCGAAATTCTTTTGACTTCCATGGACTGTGACGGGCAGAAAAACGGCTACGATATTGAGCTGACGCACGCCGTTTCCGCTTCCGTGGGCATACCTGTTATCGCAAGCGGCGGCGCAGGCAGAAAAGAGCATTTTTATGACGCATTCACAAAAGGCGCGGCGGATGCCGTGCTTGCGGCAAGCCTGTTTCATTTTAACGAACTGCCGATACCGGAACTGAAAACATATCTGCGTGAAAAAGGCATTTCCGTAAGAATGTAACAAAAAAATCTGCTTTTGGAGAATGGCAATGAGGATAGATACAGAAAGGCTTATCCTGCGTGAAATGGCAGAAAATGACCTGCCCGATCTCAAAAGGATCTTGCAGGATAAAGAAATTATGTACGCTTATGAACACGCCTTTTCCGAAGAAGAGTCAGTGCAGTGGTATGAAAACCAGCTGCGCAGATACCGGGAAGACGGATTCGGATTATGGGCGGCAGTATTAAAAAGCAACGGCAGAATGATTGGGCAGTGCGGCATTACATATCAGGATTTCAACGGAAAACAGGTGCCGGAGATCGGATATCTGTTTCAAAAAGCATTTTGGCATATGGGATATGCCACTGAGGCGGCACAGGCTTGTAAACGGTACGCGTTTGACGTGCTGGATCTGCCCGAAGTGTATTCCATCATTCGGGATAACAACTTTGCCTCGCAAAAAGTTGCCAAGCGAAACGGAATGCAGGTGTGCTCAAAGATCACAAAACATTATTACGGCATGGATATGCCGCATCTGGTCTATAAAGTGAGCAGATACGGCGGAGAAAAACAGGCAAAGTGATTACGGCTTTTCCATGCAAAAATCATTGGCTTATTTTTTCTTTACCGCAAAATTCAAATTTAATATTGATTTTCGCAGTGAAATATAGTAGAATGGTAGCACAATTTGCTTTGGGGCATTAGCGCAGTTGGGAGCGCGCCACACTGGCAGTGTGGAGGTCAGGGGTTCGAATCCCCTATGCTCCACCAAAAAAGAGCAGCACCCTTTAGGGTGTTTGCTCTTTTTTCATCTATAAATATCAGGGGATTCGAACCCGAGAGGGTGCCGGCGTTAAGAAAACAGTTCAGTGAACTGTTTTTAGCCGGGAGCGATGCAGCCGGGTACTGAAACGCTTTGCGTTTCGGTCGGCGAAATCATCAATATGCAAGGCATAGCCGCAGCATATGACGAATCCCCTATGCTCCACCAAAAAAGAGCAGCACCCTTTAGGGTGTTTGCTCTTTTTTCATCTATAAATATCAGGGGATTCGAACCCGAGAGGGTCTCGGCGTTAAGAAAACAGTTCAGTGAATTTCCGGAAAACGAAGTTGACCTGCAACAAGATTTCTGCTATTGTAAAAACATATATATAATGTTTTAAATAAAAGGAGCGGAAACGAGAAATGAAAACGCTGTATCTTTCCGATCTGGACGGAACGCTGCTGAACAGCGCATGCAGGATAACGCCGTTTACGGCAGAAACGATCAATCGCCTTTGTGAAAACGGAATCTTATTTTCTTTTGCCACGGCAAGGTCGCGCAGCACAACTTTAAAGGTGACAAAAGGTATAGAATGCAGCCTGCCTGTTATTGTATATAACGGTGTATTTACCGTTGAATACAAGAGCGGAAAGATGCTGTGTTCAAACTTCTTCAGCGACGGCGACAGCCGGGAGATCCTGTCTGCGCTTTTGGGGGCGGAGATCGGCCCCATCGTGTATTCCGTAACAAACGGGCAGGAAAAATTTTCTTACCTGTTAAACGATCTTTCCCCTGCCGCCGCGGAATTTGTAACGAGCAGAACGAACGACCGCAGAGATAACCCCGTTGCGCACCGAAGCGAACTTTTAAACGGCGAAACTTTTTATTTCACCTGCATAGACAAAGCGGAAAACCTGCGCCCGCTTTACGAACAGTTTAAAGACCGGTTTCGGTGTGTATATTCCAAAGATATCTACACCGGCGAGCAATGGCTGGAGATCATGCCGAGCGGTGCAACCAAAGCGCAGGCGGCGCTTAAACTGAAAGCGGCGCTCGGCTGCGGCAGGCTGGTTGCTTTTGGTGACAGCGAAAACGATCTGGATCTTTTTGCTGTGGCGGATGAATGCTACGCCGTTGAAAACGCCGTGCCTGAATTAAAAGCAAGAGCAACGGCTGTGATCGGCTCAAACAACGAGGACGCCGTTGCAAAATTTCTTTTGCAGCGGTGTACAGAATAAGCAGGACGACAAAACCGAACTGCGCAAACAAAAACAAAGCGGAAAGGCAAATCCTTTCCGCTTATTTTTAATTATCACTTGCGCTTGTAACGTAATACCACTCTACCGTGTCGCCGTCTTTCAGCACATACTTTGATGCCGCTTTTCTGGGGTTTGTGCCGTTTACACGGTACATCCACCCGCTTGCGCCGCCGCAGTCTTTTTCAGCAAGGCCGCCGATCTCGGTAATATAACTTTTACTTTGGTAACGCAGCGAAACGCCGTTTTTATCACACGCCGCCTCCAGCGCGTCAAAAACAGTCTGCCCGTTTTTAAGCGTTATTTCCGTTTGATCTATAATATAGCCGCTCTGCGGCACATCGGCGCCGTTTGCCAGCGCGTTTTTGCAGGTTACGGAAAAGGTTACGGTGATCTTCTGCTTTTGCGTGGTCTCCTTTTTTTCCGCCGCTCCCGCCGTATTTTCCGCCGCCGTTTCGCGCGCCGGGTTTTGCGGCGCATTTTGGCTATTCGAATTTTTCTCTTTTTCATTGCCGGCTGCGGTACGGTTTGCCGAGGAGTTCTCTTCCTTTTGCGCCGGTGCCGCTGACGAATCTTTCTCCGCCCCGGAGCCGGATTCCGATGAGATCTGCTGGGAAACACTGCTTGCCGCAGGCACGGTCTGTTTTTCACCGCGGGCGCCCTTAACGGCAAGAATGGAAAACACCGCAACCAAAACGAAAAGAACCGCCGAGCAGATCAGAATAAGCTGTTTCTTTTTCATGCCCCTATTGTAGCAGAACAGCCAGGAATTGACAAGTTGGTTTTTACAGGTTATAATCATTCTGCGCCGAGAGAAAGCGCCGTTTTTCTCACGGGGAACGCGGTGAAAAGCCGCGGCAGCTCACTCTACCGTAAGCGATACGAAATCCGAATGCCACTCTTTTTGTGAGGATCAGACCTATAATTCCTCACCAAAGGGGAAGGCGGAAAGTAGGTTGATGCGCAAGCCGGGATATCCGTTTGAGGCGTAAAAAAATATGACGGTGAGGTTATAAAATGAAAAAAATTACGGCAGCGCTTTTATGTGTAATGCTTGTTATCAGCACATCGGTAACGGCATTCGGCGCAACAAAAAACGATGTGAAAGAAAAAATAGACACGGCGGTTGCCTTTGCGTTTGACGGCAATTACAGCAAAAACGGATATGATGTTTCCGCCTCCAAAAATCTGTATATCCTGGCGCAGAGCGGCGCGGATATCAGCGCGTTTGCCACGGATTATTTTAAATCCGTTTCGGACGCGGCAGCCGCCGGAACGCTGACGGACGCCGGCGTGATCGGCATGGCGGTAACCATTGCGGACTTGGCAGGCGCAGACCCGGAAAACATAAACGGCACAGATCTGACAAATATGCTGAATAACGCGGATCCCGGCGCGGTATCCACCCCGTATAATTATTTTTATGCCATAGAAGCGGCTGTAAACCACGGGATGAAAGACACTGCCGCCGCTTTCAGCAACGCTTTGGCAAAGTATTACATTCCCGGCACGGGCACAGATTTCTGGAACGGATACGGCACATCGCCGGATGACCTTGCAATGTTCATTCTTGCCATGGAAACTGCGGGCGCCTACACGGAATACACCAAAGACGCTTTTGAGATTTTAGAAACATTCGCTACGCCGGACGGCTATTCAAACTACGGCGCCAACGCTGATTCCACGGCACTTGCGCTTGCCGCCTACGCCGCAGCAGGAAACACCGAACAAGCCGACGACATCTACGATATTCTGATCAAAAATTATTATGACCCCGAAACCGGTGGTTTTCTGGCGGATTATGACGAATATTACGCCACGGCGGACGCAGTCTTTGCCCTTCGCTTTTATCTGCCGCTGGCAGATGACGCCGCACCGCAGGAAAGCACAACCGGAAATCACGAAACCACCACGGAAAGTTCCTCCGCACAGCAAAATAAAGACACCGGCGCGAAATCTCCGAACACGGGAATTTCCGTTTTCCCGGCTGCCGGAGCCGCTGTGTTTGCACTTGCTGCCGGCGGATTATTAGTAAAAAGAAACAAAAATAAATAAGCAGATAAAAAAGGAAGGCTTGACCTTCCTTTTTTTGCGCTTTAGTTTGCAGCAGTTTCTTAGTTTCTCTTGTGTAAAGAGAGGTGACAGCACAAGCAATGACGGAGAGACTGCTGCAACAAATTAAAACGTTTTCACGGTGTGTTTTTATTTCTTTTTCGGTCTTTTCGTGCCGAGCGCACCGCCGAAAAGCAGTTTTGAATCACCGAATCGGTTTCGGATGGCATCCACCGCCGCGTCCACTTTTTTCAGTTTTTCGCTGTCTGCGCGCTCGTTACTGCCAAACAGGCTGATCTGCTCGCCGCCGTCTTTCGTAAGATCCGAAAGCGTTACGCCAAGCAGACGCAGCGGCTCGCCCTGCCAGATCTCCGCAAAAAGCACTTTAACAACGGCGTAGATATCCTGCGTTACATCCGTTGGCGAATCCAGCGCACGCTGATGCGATCGGTTTTTAAACGCGCTGTTTCGGATCGTAACCGAAATGTTATACGCCCGGCAGCCGCCCGCGCGCATGCGGGAAGCGGCGGCGTCCGTAAGGGACAGCAAAAGGCTGTTTGCGGTTTTGAGATCCGTAACATTTTCCTCCACCGTAATGGAATGGCCGTAGCTTTTGACTTCTCTGGGCGAATCGTCCACCGGCGAATCATCTATGCCGTTTGCAAAGCGGTGCAGCTGTTCCCCCGCTTTATTGCCCACAAGGGCTTTCAGCGTTTCCACATCCGCGGCAGCAAGCTCGCCGATTGTGCGGATGCTGATCTTTTCCAGTTTCTGCGCGGTTGCCCTGCCCAAAAACAGCAGATCGGAAACCGGCAGCGGCCACATTTTAGCCGCTATCTCTTCTGCAAAAAGCGTATGCACCTTATCCGGCTTTTCAAAATCACTTGCCATTTTGGCAAGCAGTTTATTGGGGCCGACGCCCACGTTTACGGTAAAACCGAGTTCGTTTTTGATCCTGTTTTTGATCTCCTGCGCGGTTTTAACGATATCGGGATACAGATTTTCCGTTCCGCTCATATCCAAAAAACATTCGTCTATAGAAAACTTTTCAAGGCAGGGGGTGTAATCCCGGCAGATCTCCATAAACGCCGCCGAATATTTGGAATACAGCTGAAAATCCGGCGGGGCGGTAACCAGGCGGGGGCATTTTCTGCGCGCCATGGAAACAGGTTCGCCCGTTTTGATACCGTATTTTTTGGCAGGCACGGATTTTGCCAGCACAACGCTGGTGCGCTTATCCGGATCGCCGCTGATCACGGCAGGCACTGTTCTAAGATCGCTTTCTCCGTTTTTCAGGCGTGAAACCGAAGTCCAAGAAAGAAAAGCGCTGTTTACATCAATATGAAAAACGATCCGCCTTGCCATATGCCTGCCTCCTTTCTGATCCATTATACCGCACGGGCGCGGTTTTGGCAACGCCGCGGCGGCAAAAGCAATTTTTGTTTTTTTGCACGGATCAAACCCGATTCCCCCTGCACGGAAAAAATCTGTTGTATATTCAAATTTTGTATGCTATTATAATAATGCATGATTCTAACACTAAGGAGAACAGATTAATGAAAAACACGGAAAAATCACTGGACGCGCTTGTTACGCTCTGCAAGGGCAGAGGTTTCGTATATCCCGGCTCTGAGATCTACGGCGGCCTTGCCAACACATGGGATTTCGGCCCGCTTGGCGTTGAACTGAAAAACAACATTAAAAATGCCTGGCGCAAAAAATTTATTCAGGAAAACAAATACAATGTTGGTTTGGATTCCGCCATACTGATGAATCCGCAGACCTGGGTGGCAAGCGGCCATCTGGGCGGATTTTCAGATCCGCTTATGGACTGCTGCGAGTGCAAAACACGCCACAGGGCGGACGATCTGATCGAAAATTTTGACGGCACCAACGTTGCCGGCTGGAGCAACGAGGAAATGAGCGCCTATATCAAGGAGCACAACATTCCCTGCCCCAACTGCGGCGCGCACAACTTTACGGATATCCGCCAGTTTAACCTGATGTTCAAAACCTTTCAGGGCGTTACGGAAGATACGAAAGACGAGATCTATCTTCGCCCGGAGACGGCGCAGGGCATATTCGTAAACTTTGCGAATATTCAAAGAACCACAAGAAAGAAAGTGCCCTTTGGCGTTGCGCAGGTGGGCAAATCTTTCAGAAATGAGATCACACCCGGCAAATTCATCTTCCGCGTAAGGGAATTTGAGCAGATGGAACTGGAATTCTTCTGCAAGCCCGGAACAGACCTGGAGTGGTTTGACTACTGGCGTTCTTTCTGCCGCGATTTCCTGTATTCACTGAACATCAGCAAAGAAAATCTGCGCCTGAGAGATCATGAAAAAGAGGAGCTTTCTTTCTATTCCAAGGCAACCACGGATTTTGAATACCTTTTCCCGTTCGGCTGGGGCGAACTTTGGGGCATTGCGGACAGAACAGATTATGACCTGACCCAGCATATCAAGACCAGCGGCAAAAATCTGGAATATTTTGATCAGGAAACGAACGAAAAATACGTGCCTTATGTAATTGAGCCGTCGCTTGGCGTAGAAAGGCTGTTCCTTGCCGTGCTGACCGAGGCTTATGACGAAGAGATCATAGACGAGGCAAAGAACGACAAACGTGTTGTTCTGCGTTTTCACCCCGCGCTTGCGCCGTTCAAATGCGCCGTGCTGCCGCTTTCCAAAAAGCTGGGCGAGCAGGCGGGCGAAGTATTTGCAAACCTTTCCAAAAAATTCAGCGTGGATTATGATGACGCCGGTTCTATCGGCAAGCGTTACCGCAGGCAGGATGAGATCGGCACGCCGTTTTGCATTACCTATGATTTTGATTCTCTTGAGGACGGCTGCGTTACCGTGCGGGACAGAGATACCATGCAGCAGGTAAGAATACCGATCGGCGAGCTTGAAACCTTTATTGCGCAGAAAATCGAATTTTAATGTTTTATCTGAAAGTTGAGTGATCTTATGTGGCTGGACAGAAGCCTGATCAAAAAGCAGGCGAAAGAACTGATCAAAAACAGAGTTTTAAAACTGTTTGGAATCACCCTGATCATCTTTATTATTCTGAACGCCTTTAGTGCTGTTTACAACATTACAAATTACAACAATATATTCAGCGCCTTTAATGAATATAATGATTACGGCGGTTACGAGGATTATTTCAATGAGAATTTCGGCGACGGCAGAAATTCCTATGCCGACGAGTTTAACCAGTTTGATAATTCGGGAAACAGCAGTTTTGAAGAGGAGTTCAACAATTTCGGCACAGACGGCAGCGCACAAAATTATGAGGATAACTTCAACAATTTCGGCACAGACGGCAGCGCACAAAATTATGAGGATAACTTCAACAGTTTCGGCGGGCATATCACACTGCCAGCCGCGGTGGACGCGCAGACTGCGGCGCCGGGCGGTTTCAGCGTAAATTACACCCTGAATCTGCTTACGTTTGCCATTGCGCTTGTTGTGATCTTTCTTGCGCCGCTCTCTGTTGCGCTTAGTTATTTTTACGTTGAATATGTAACGGGCAAGGAATTTGAGTTTGACAGCGGCTTAAAATCCGTATTCCGCAACGCCTTTAAGGTTACCTATCTTAAAAAGGTTGCGGTTGCGTTTTTAAAAGAGCTGCTCATCCTTTTGCTGAGTATTCTGTTTCTCATTCCGGGCATTGTCTTTAATTACAGTTCCTATTTTGCTTTTGAAATCATGGCGGAATATCCGGAACTTTCCCCGTGGCAGGCGATCAGCCTAAGCAAAAAGATGGTGAAAGGCAACCGCACGGAACTGTTTGTGCTTGACCTGAGTTTTATTCCGTGGATGCTGCTTTGCGTATTCATTTTCCCGGTGATCTACGTTTGGCCGTACATGTTTACCACACGCGCGCTTTATTATCAAAATTTCAAACTGCGCGCGCTTGCTATGCACAGGATCACAGAAGATGATTTTCTTTCTGACGCGCAGAAAATGAACCGGGCGATGAACGGCGGCGCGCCGTATCAGCAGCAGGCGCCTTACGGCACGTATACTGCGCAGAATGCGGCTTACCCGCCAAACGGCGCTGCGTATCAGCAAAATCCGCAGCAGAACACGCAGGGATATGGCAATGCTTATCCGGGCGCGCAAAACCCGCAGCAGCCGCAGGCGCAGTACGGCGGATACAATCCGGCGGGCAACCGGCAATACACAAACAACTATGCGCCGCCACAGCAGGGCGCGCCGTATCAGCCAACCCCGCCATATCCGCAGGGCGGTTACGCGCCAACTATGCAGCAGCCTTACGGCCCGGCTGTAAGTTCCGTTTATTTCACGCCCGTTATGCCGGCACAGCGTGCAGTGCAGGCCGCCGCGGAATTTAACAGCGCCGCAAACGCCGCTTCCGCTCAAAGCGCGCCGGGCATGCGGCAAAACGAAAATTCCCCGGCTGCAACGGATGATTCAAAAACGGCAGCTAACGGTGAGCAAAAGCCGGATATAACAATTACCGAACCGCAGGAACCTGCCGAGCCGGAATACGCCGAGCCGCAGGAACCGACAGAAAGCTTTACCGAACCGCAGGAGCCGGAAGAGCCTAAGAACGGAGAATGAGTTTTTAACCGATAAGCTATTTGATATTGACAAAAATAGTTTTACGGCATATAATATAAACACAAAATATTTTCAGGGCGGGGTGAAATTCCCCACCGGCAGTAAAGTCTGCGAACCGCGCAAGCGGCCGAATCGGCGCAATTCCGATACCGACGGTTAAAGTCCGGATGAGAGAAAATGTTTACAGAATATATAGCGTAATTATATATTGCACAAAACATTTGCGCCCCGGTATAATTTTATGCCGGGGCTTCTCTTTTGCCCGATGCAAAAAGGAGAATGCAATATGAAACCATCATCCAAAACCATTACAAGAAAGATCGCAATTTCCGCCATGCTGGCGGCGCTCGGCGTTATTTTGCAGCTTTTTGAGATTCCGCTGCCGTTTATACCGAGTTTTATTAAACTGGATTTTTCGGATCTGCCCGGTTTTATCGGCGCGTTTGTATGCGGCCCGTGGGCGGGTGTGCTGATCACGCTGATCCGCAACGTGATTCACATTTTTACCGGCTCCAGCGCCGGGATCGGCGAACTTTCCAACTTTCTGTTAAGTTCCTCTTTCGTGCTCACTGCCGGATATATCTATAAAAAAATGCCGTCTTTCAAAGGCGTTGTGATCGGCGGTATCGCCGGAGCGGTTATTATGGGGATTTTTTCTTTCCCGGTAAACAATTTTGTTATCTACCCGCTTTATTATTCGGTGATGGGTCTGCCCAAAGCGGCGATCCTTCAGATGTATCAAGCGATCCGCCCGTCAACAGATACCATTGCCGAGGCGCTTGTTGTTTTCAACGTTCCGTTCACGATTGTTAAAGGTTTGTTTTCCGTTTTGTTTTCGGCAATCATCTACAAGCCGCTTGAAAAACTTATAAAAAAAATGTAAAAGCAGCGGGGCAAAATCGTTTTGCACCTGATTTTCGGAAAAAATATACAAAAATGCGCTGCACGCTTTGTGCTCTTTTTACAGGAAAACAAAAAATAATTTGCATTAAGAATTGCTATTTTTTTAACATTGCAGTATAATATGACTGTATGAATTTCAAACGAGATTCAAATAAAGAACAGGAGATAAGAAATATGCCACTTGTTACAACAAAAGAAATGTTTAAAAAAGCATATGAGGGCGGTTATGCGATCGGCGCATTCAACGTAAATAATATGGAGATCGTGCAGGGCATTACCCGCGCGGCTAAAAATTTGAACGCACCGGTTATTCTTCAGTGTTCGGCAAGCGCGCGTAAATACGCAAGCCACGGCTATCTTGTTGCCATGGTAAAGGCTGCTGCGGAGGAAACAGGTCTTCCGATCGCGCTGCATCTGGATCACGGCCCGAATTTTGAAACCTGCAAAGACTGCATTGACGGCGGCTTTACTTCCGTTATGATCGACGGCTCTTCCCTTCCTTTTGAGGAAAATATTGCCGTTACCAAAAAAGTTGTGGAATATGCGCATGCGCACGGCGTTGTTGTTGAGGGCGAGCTTGGCACCCTTGCCGGCGTGGAGGACGAAGTTCAGGTAGAGGCGGACGACGCATTCTACACCAGCCCGGACGAGGCTTGCGAATTTGTGGAAAAAACAGGCGTGGATTCCCTTGCCATCGCCATCGGCACTTCCCACGGCGCATACAAATTCAAGCCCGGTCAAAAACCGGAACTGAAGTTTGATATTCTTCAGGAAATCGGCGAAAGAATGCCCGGATTCCCGATCGTTCTGCACGGCGCATCCTCTGTAAACCAGGATCATATCAAAATGATCAACGAATTCGGCGGCCAGATGCCGGACGCAATCGGCATTCCGGAGGATATGCTGCGCAAGGCTTCTTCCATGGCGGTCTGCAAGATCAATGTGGATTCCGATATCCGTATCGCCATGACGGCGGCGCTCAGAAAATACCTTACGGAGAATCCGACTGTATTTGACCCGCGTAAATATCTTGATCCTGCAAGAGAACTGATTCAGGAAGTTGTTGAGCACAAGATCAAAGTTGTTTTCGGTTCAGACAACAAGGCTTAATCCTGTATCATACAGTAATAAATGAAATCCCGCTTAATCAGCGGGATTTTTTTGTTAGATAGTATTTGGTTTTTCTCACAACGGTGCGGATTTTTTTTGCAAAACGGGCAGTTCGTCTGCGGCAAACCTGAAAAATTTTCAAAAATAAAAATTTTAAAACGTAAAAAAATGATTTCTAAAAAAATCAATGAATAGCATTATTTTAAAACAATACAAAGATCTCTTTTGCAAATACTATTATTGCGCAAAGCGCGCGAAAATTTTTTTTGTGAGGAGATAAAAAATGAAAAAGAAAACACAGAATATTATGAAAGGTCTTGGCGTTGCGATGGCAGTTGGATCCGTTATTGCGGGTGCAAGCGCAACAATGGGCTCAAACAGCAAAAAAGCGAAAAAAACCATGCAAAAAGCGGTAAATTCCGTTTCTAATTTTGTGGACACCGTTTCCGGAATGATGTAACATTCTAAAAATTTTTTTGTTGGTTTTAACAATTTATCCAAAGAAAAAACGGCGGGG
>OCHL01000211.1_pt1 | contig 67781 bp, 58 predicted proteins | sample 1538421 | NCBI WGS metagenome assembly OCHL01 (sample SAMN04571690, study PRJEB22368) | human gut metagenome | biome: human gut; material: stool | host: Homo sapiens | place: Luxembourg | collected 2012-06-01 | reverse complement strand
CCTACGCCAAACACTAGCTCGGTTGAACCGCCACCAATATCAGCCACCAGCAAATGTTCGCCTTCATGCCCAACAGCCGCACCCCTAAAGGAAAGCGCCGCTTCGCGCGTTCCCTCTATAATAGCCAGTTCAACTCCCAGCGCCTGAAGACGCTCCACCAACACCGACGAATTTTGTGCATCGCGGGCAGCGCTGGTCGCAACGGCGCGGATAGGAATTTCAGGGAATTCTTCGGTTTTATACGAATTTACTACTGAAACATATTCGGCAATTTGCTGTACTACCCGCTCGATTGCATCATCTTGGAGCACATGGGTTTTATCCACGCCTACCCCAAGATTGGTTATTGCAACACAACGTTTGAGTTCCTTGCATTCGTTGCCATATACATCCGCAAGAAGCAAACGAGTAGTAACTGTACCAATATCAAGCGACGCTAAACGCTGCGGTTGATTGGGCTCGACCGATCGGTTAAGTCCTGCCGACTGATTAAATTCGACTGACTGATACCCGGCCGACTGATTGTTTTTATTTTCCATAACCAAAGAACACATCCAAAACGCCTGAATACCAGGTATCGGGCGCAGGTATATCCTCGTTCAGAGGCGAATGAGTAGTACTCGATTGCGTTGACCCCTCAACTGACGATTCCACGCCTTCAACCGTAGCCATATGTTCATCCTGACGAATCCACCCCAATTCAGAACGGGCGTATTCTTCAAGACCTTCATCGGTGTTCAAATAGTCAATCTGAGATTGCATCTGCGTGTTGTAGCTATTAAGCGCATCGTATTCGGCCTGTAACTGTTGCAGCTGTCTTGTTTCCACGTAGTAATTCTGACATGACGGATACAGCATAAAAACCGCAAACACCACTACCGCAAGCGCAACAATACCACGAGCTGCAGCAGCCGAAAGTGCTCCTGCCGACAAATTGAAGGGCAGGGAAAAACCAAAGCCCCCAAAGCCACTTTTCTTACCGTCATGGTTTTGCATGCGTGCCGACTTACGATGGGTGGCACCCATGTGCATTTCATACACCGCAGCCCGGCTTGCCTGCGCACGCTGTGCATCTTCTTGGGCCTTGCGTTCGCGTGCCCCTATGGTTCTATCGAAGTCACGCTCTGCTTTGGCGGAACGGAAGCGTTTTTGCAATCCGCGGAAAAAACCTTCTTCGTGATGCTCCGCATGCGAAGCAGTTCCATGACGAGAAGGTTGTTCCGTATGAGGAGATTGATCTCTGTGCACGGATTGATCCGTACGAGAGGAACTATTCCTACGGAAGGAGTTATCCGCGCGTGTAGTGTGATCCGCGAAGCCAGTGTGACCCGCGGAAGAAAAGCGACCTGCATTGCCCGCACTGCCAAAATTGGTAGAACCACCAGAGTTTTGGAAACGTGACCGATCTAAACCCCGGGACGAAAAGCCACCAGACTTTTGATCCTGAATAAAGCCGTAATTTCCCGATATTGAGCCAGAACTTCCCGATTGTACATAATAAGAGCCTTCAGAAGAAAAACGTCCTGATCCCTGATAAGAAGAATGCCCTAACCCCTGATGCCTAGAGCGATCAGAATAACTGGCATAGGAAGATGCCTGCGAGAAAGCGCTACGTCCAGAGCGCGGTTCAAAGTGCGCAGCATGACGAGCGTGAGAGGACCGCTGAGAAACGGTACGCGGCGCGGAAGCCCCCCGGGCTTTGACCTCGTTGAATGAGAGAATGTTCGCATTTTGCGTCACGAAAATAGCCCCTCGAGCATCGTAGTGTGTTTAAGTAGTGCGATTAATGCTTTAGTCCTCACACTATAGCACGCCCAAGAGACAAGCTCGACGCTAAACAACAAAAAGTTCATGATGAATGAATCAAAAAATGCCGCCCTTTCTATTGGGCGGCATAAAAGTAGCAAAACAGATACACAGATATGCAGTTAAAAATAGAACGAATTATTCTTCGTATTACTCTTCTTCGAGAGCCTCTGCAATTTCGTCGGTAATATCCATGGTGTGATAAACGTTCTGAAGGTCTTCGAGTTCTTCCAGCTTATCCACCAAACGCATTACCTTTTTAGCATCGGCAACGGAAACTTCGGTAGGAGTGGTAGGCTCCATAATAAATTCGGCACCCTTTACTTCAATACCCTGTTCGGTAAGACCGTTCTTTACTGACATCAAATCAGTGGGAGCCGTGTAAACAATCCATTCATCGCCTGCGTCTTCGTAATCACTGCCACCCGCTTCGGCAACAGCCATCATGAATTCATCTTCATCAACCGCGTTTTCCTTGTCGGCAACTTTCTTTTCTTCAGACTTGATTACCTTTTCAACCAAAACCTGACCCTTGCGTTCAAACTGGAAAGCAACAGAACCTGAAGTACCTAGGTTGCCACCGTGATGATTGAATGCTGCACGAACATCAGCAGCGGTACGATTGCGATTATCGGTCAAAGCTTCGCAATAAATTGCAACGCCGCAAGGACCATAGCCTTCATATACTACGGTTTCATAGTTAGCGGCATCTTTGCCAGAACCAAAAGCCTTGTCAATTGCGGTCTTGATTTTATCCTTAGGTAAAGAATAGCTTTTTGCCTTATCGATTGCTGCTGCCAGCGAAGCATTGTTGTCAGGGTTAGGATCGCCGCCCTCCTTTGCTGCTACCGTAATATTACGGGAGAGCTTGGAAAACAGAGCGGAACGCTTAGCGTCCTGAGCTGCTTTACGATGTTTGGTGGTTGCCCATTTTGAATGCCCTGACATATATACACCTTTCGACTCATTGTCACATTCGGTTATCTTCCGACCGAATATATTAGCACATACCCGCACACAATGCAGTACAGGCAGGTCGCCACGAAAAGAGCACAAAAGTTAGCCGCGCTTTGGCGCTTTTTCTTCGGCGTTTCTCCTTTAACACTTCTCCTTTGGTGCTTCCCCTTTCGTTTGCAAGAAGTCCAAAGAAATCCAAATTGACTCACTCGTAAGAAGTCCAATTGCCGTACTCCCCGCAAGAAGTCCAAATTGCCGCACGTCCTCATCCCTATTACAATTTGGCTATGATTTTTTTACTTAGTGAACATAGTTCTGATCCTGTTTTACGCGTGTTTTCGCGCATGAGCGATTCTGAACTGCGCGACCCTAAACAGCTTGTTGGATTGAGTCGCGCTACGGGAATTCGATTCAGTGATGAAGGCATTTTTATTGCAGAATCGCGCAATGTAATAGAACGAGCGCTTAACGCAGGGCTACAGCCCTTTGCACTTATTAGCGAGCAGCGCTGGTTAGAGCCTCATCGCGATTTGTTTGAACGCATTGAAAATCTCGAACAAAACGAAGAGCTTGGCGTCCTTCGGCACGGCGCCGTTCCACGAGACGGAGTTGTTTCCCAGAGCGGCATTGCCACCCATCAAGCTGCTATTCCTCAACATGACTCCATTCCCCAACGCGGCACCGTTCCGCAAGGCAGAGCTGTTTTCCAGCGCGGTAACATTCCTCAATACATCGGCACGCATGCAGAAATCGAAAAGCTAACCGGTTTCAAGCGAACGGTAGGACCTATAGCCGCGTTTCATCGACCTGCTTTGCCTTCACTCGACTGCATCTTATCTAAGGCCCGTCGTGTTGCGGTGCTAGAAGACATCACGAACTTCACCAACATCGGTGCTATTTTTCGCAGCGCGGCCGCCCTTGGTATGGACGCAATTCTTATAACGCCTGGTTGTCATGATCCGTTTTACCGACGTGCCGCACGTGTTTCAATGGGTACGGTATTTCAAGTTCCTTGGACCAGAATTGGAACTACCCGCACCTGGGCAGAAGAAGGCATTCCGTTATTAAAACAATGTGGTTTTATCAGTGTTGCCCTAGCCCTAAAAGAAAATTCCCTTCGCTTGCAGGATCCCCGCATAGTAAACGCCGAAAAGCTTGCCCTTGTTTTAGGAACCGAAGGAGACGGCTTGGCGCGCACCACTATTACACACTGCGACTACACCGTAAAAATTCCTATGGCACATAATGTGGATTCGCTCAACGTTGCCGCAGCAAGCGCAGTTGCCTTTTGGGAGACGTGCGGAAGGTTCAAGTAAATAGCACAAAGCTAAAGTAATCAACCACAGGCTTCATCCCTTTTCGAGCATTGCCTAAAATTTATTTCTCCAAGCCACCCGCTCGGCTACCGTGAGTATTTGAGAATTTAGTAATTCTCAAATACTCACCTATGCGCCTCGCTGCGGCGTTTCACTTTATTTGGTAAATAATGAAACGCCGAGTGCCTTGTCGAAAAATTTTTAGGCAATGCTCACAGAGGAGTTTCTGGTCTGTTGTTTTGATAACGCGATTTGCAATGCCATCAATATTTAAACTGGTTCGATTTCACCCGCGACAATCTTTTGATAATCCTCAAGGTTTTTGCGCAACAGATTCGGCACATCAAGCCCGTAAGGGCAGCGTTCCTTGCAAGATCCGCATTCCGTACATTCTTCAATACGTGCCATATTTTCTTGCCATTCATCGGAAAGCCAGGCAGCAGAGGGTGCACGACGAATCATAAGCGACATACGAGCACAGTTATTGATAGGAATATCTACCGTACATGGCATACAGTATCCACAACCACGACAGAAATCCCCTTGTAATTCGGTACGTTCCTTTTCAAAGAACGCCTGAATTTCAGGAGTATTTTCCATGTAACTTAGCCATTCATCAAGCTCATGGTCATGCTGTATACCCCAAATAGGAACCACATTGTTGAATTGCGTCATGTATGCCATAGCAGCCTGAGAGTTAGTAATCAGTCCGCCCGCAAGTCCCTTCATAGCAATAAAGCCTATGTTGTTTTTTTCGCAGGTACGGACCAACTCCACTTCCCTATCGGTTGCCAAATAACTCAAAGGGAACTGAAGTGTTTCATATAAGCCCGATTCCGCAATTTCTTCTGCCACCGCAATAAGATGCGCCGTTATGCCAATGTGGCGAATTTTACCTTGGCGTTTTGCTTCCATCAGACATTCATACATACCCGTTCCATCCCCGGGACGATAACACTGTGGCACACAATGGAGCTGATAAATATCCAGATAGTCGGTTTGCAAAAGCGACAGAGAGGTTTCCAAATCCGTCCAAAAATCTTCAGGGGTTTTCGCCTGAGTTTTAGACGCAATGAAAACCTTTTCACGCATGCCTTTAAAAGCCTTACCAACACGCTCTTCACTATTAGAATAGGCGCGCGCCGTGTCAAAGAAGGTCATCCCGCCTTCGTATGCCTTGCGCAAAAGTGCTACCGCTTCTTCTTCGGTGCAGCGTTGCAACGGTAGCGCACCGAACGCATTTTGCAGAGTAGTAATACCGGTTGTTCCAAGCGTGATTGTTTTCATGTTGAGCTCTTTCTATAAGAATGCGTTCTTTCTACTATAACCGCTAAGCTTTTACTTACAAATACGCACAAAAAGAGTACTATGTAAAGGTTCACGAACAATTAACCAATGGAAAGGTTCTCATGACTAAATTTAGCCACGTTATCGTGCGCCGTCCAGGAAAATCCCTGTGCGACGGCATCACCAGCGCTCCTGAACTCGGTCAGCCGATTTATGAGCGCGCTCTTGAAGAGCACCGCGACTACGTTCATGCACTGGAACAGTGCGGCGTAGATGTTACCATCCTTCCCGCTTTGGAAGAATATCCCGATTCCTGCTTCGTGGAAGACCCAGCGGTAATTACGCGCATGGGCGCTATTATCACCAACCCTGGTGCTGAGTCTCGTAACGGCGAGAAGAACGAGATCGAACCCGTTATCCGTCGCTTCTTTGACGACGATCACATCAAGCACATCACCGCTCCAGGCACCCTCGAAGGTGGCGACGTTATGATGGTGGGCGATCACTTCTACGTTGGTCGTTCTGCCCGCACCAATGAAGAAGGCATTCGCCAATTTATCGAAATCCTTGAGGGCTGGGGTCTGGAAGGTTCCGAAGTTCCTCTGGAAAAAGTTCTGCACTTAAAGACCGGCGTAAATTACCTGGAAAACAACAACATGCTGGTATCGGGCGAATTTATTGATAAGCCAGAATTTGCCCAGTACAACAAAGTGGTCGTGCCTGAAGAAGAAGCTTATGGTGCAAACTGCATTTGGGTTAACGACACGGTAATTGTTGCTGAAGGTTATCCAAGCGTTTTGAAGGCAGTTCAGGATTTGGGCTACAAAACACTGGTAGTAGACACTTCCGAATATCGCAAGATTGACGGCGGTCTTTCCTGCTTAAGCTTGCGCTTCTAATTCTTATAAATCGTATCTAGATTTCGGCCTTAAGTAACTAAGCTCTTCGCCAACAGCATCCCGCGGCGCAAAGAGCTTAGTTCGCCTCTGAAAGGATTGCGAATGTCAACCTCTGAAATATCAACTTCAACCTCTACCTCTGCCTCCGCCAAAGCACCTGGTCTTGCCGATTCTGAAAACGGCATCATTGATCCGAATGGCCTAAGTGTTTTCCGTCTTACCATGATGGTAATTACCGCCAGTGTTTGCGGCGGTATTTTCTCTCTTGCAGGCGACCTTGCCGCTGGTGGCGCTAACACCGCAGCCGTATTAGTTTCTTGGCTTATCTGCTTTGTCGGTGTACTTTCTTTAGCATTAGTGTTTTACGGGCTTTCCCGTGTTCGTCCTAACCTGACCGGTGGTATTTATGCCTATGCCGCTGCCGCTTTCGGTAAATTTGTAGGTTTCAATTCTGCTTGGGGCTACTGGATTAGCTCGTGTTTAACCAATGCTGGCTACGCCATTATGCTCTTTAGCGCGCTGGGATATTTCTTCCCTGTTTTTGGTGCAGGTAATAATCTTCCTTCCCTTATTTGCGCTTCCATCTTTTTGTGGTTTATCGCATTTTTGGTATCGCGCGGCGTTAAAGAAGCCACCGGCATCAATGTGGTGGTAACCATTGCCAAGCTGGTCCCCTTGACGCTGTTTATCGTATCCATTGTCCTTTTGGGAAAATTTGATCCCGCCATCTTCATGGACAACTTCTGGGGTGAACCGGGTGGTCCCGATTTCTTCACTCAAATTACCTCTACCATGGTTGCCTTAGTATGGGTATTTGTAGGTATTGAAGGTGCCATTACTATTTCTGGGCGTGCAAAGTACGTTAAGGACGTAGGCCGTGCCACCATTTACGGTTTTGCATCCGTATTTGTGCTGTACCTTATTATTTCGCTGCTTTCCATGGGCATTATGCCCCGCGCAGAAATGGCAGAACTTGCCACTCCTTCTATGGCTGGCATTTTAGAAGTTGCCATTGGCCCCGTAGGTGCCATTATTGTTAACCTTGGCGTGGTTCTTTCGCTTGTTGGCGCAATGCTTGGCTACGTTATTATCGCTTCCGAAACACCTTTTCAGGCAGCACGTTGGGGAGCATTCCCCCGCATTTTTGCGCGCGTCAATAAGCATGGCGCGCCTATTGTCACCATCGTTACGAGCGTTGCTATTATCCAGCTGTTCCTGGTTTTATCTGCTGCCTCAGAGAGCACCTACCAGTTCTTTTACGCCTGCGCGGTATCCATGATTTTGATCGCGTATGTATCTTCCGCGCTCTATTACGCCATTATTTCTTGGAAAAATGAACGCATGGATGCTCCCGGAGCTCCAAAACTTTGGATTGCGCGCTTAGTTGGTACGGTGTGCGTGCTCTATACCATCTTCCTGGTATGGTCATGCGGCTTGCAGGGTGTCATGATTATTTCCATTCTGCTGGCACCAGGTATTCTTATTTTTGCTATCAGCCAGTATGAACATGGTGAGCGCATTTTCCCGAAATGGCGCGATCGCATTATCGTGGTAATCATTTTGGGCTTTGCGCTGTTTTCGCTCTACCTGCACTTCTCGGGCATTTGGCCTATTGTGTAAGGATTGGTTAATCGGTAATCGGGCAACGCTCAACCGACGCTCTCATGATCAACGTTTACTTGACCGACTTCTGAGCTATCAACGGTTACTCGACTAACCAAATAAAGGTTTTTGGCCTTTATTCGATAACCCCTGCAGATTTTGCGAGAAATGCATACATTTAAAAAAACGGCTGTCTGGATTTTTCCAGGCAGCCGTTTGTTCGTTACAAATATTACTTTGTTAAGAACAAGTAAGATTCAATTAATGCTCAAGTGGTTATTTCTCAGTCAAGAAAAGTATACATTTCTTGCAAAACCTGCAGGGGTTGCACCATTTTTCAATAATTTCATAGAGCTACTATAACATCCCAGCAGCTACAAACTCCCTTTCCGTAGAAAGCCATGTTTTCTAAGAAACCACTTTCCAAAAAATTGCACTTTATGCAAAGAATCGCACTTCTATAAGGATTCAAGTCGCGCTTCTATGCACCCAGTTCAGCTTCGATAACCTGAGCAATTTTTGCCGCTACCCCATGTGCTTGCTCGTGTGTTGGTGCTTCTACCATGACGCGCACCAGCGGCTCGGTACCACTAGGACGAACCAAAATGCGACCACTATCGCCAAGTTCACTATTGCCAACCTCAATAGCTTTCGCAACGGCAGCATTGTCGGTAACCGCATGTTTATCCGTTACTGGCACATTAATAAGCTCCTGAGGGAAACGCTGCATAACGCTTGCTACTTCAGATACCGTACCGCCCTTTCGCAAGCAAGCAGACAAGCCGTAATAAGGCCATCGCCCGTAGAGTTATGTTTCAGGAAAATCATATGGCCGCTTTGTTCGCCACCGAGTACAAACCCACCTTCGCGAAGTTGTTGCAACACATAACGGTCACCCACCTGGGTTTGAATTACTTCAATGCCTGCCTTTTCCATGGCTTTCATAAAACCAAGGTTGCACATAACCGTTGAAACTACCGTGTTACCAGGAAGTTCTCCGCGCTCTTTTAAGTCAATCGCACAGACCGCTTCTACCACGTCGCCATCGATTTCGTTACCCAATTCATCGACAAACATAACACGGTCAGCATCACCATCATGCGCAATACCAATAGTGGCATTTGTTGCTGCCATAAGATTCTTCAAAGGCTCCAGATGAGTTGATCCACACTGAACATTAATATCGGTGCCCGTAAAGTCGTCGTTAATAACCACCACTTCGGCACCCAGCTCTTCTAAAGCGTGAGCGGTTGTAAGCGAAGCGGCACCGTGGCCCGTATCAAGCGCAACCTTCAAGCCTTCAAACGATAATCCTTCACTACGAACCAGAGAAACTGCATGGTTGATATACAGCTCGCACGCGTTTTCCACAGGAACAACGACTCCCACTTTATCGCCTGAGAGCAGCTGATCGGCAGGAGTTCCTCCTGCTTCCACAAAGGCTTCCAGAGCTGCCTCTACCTCATCAGGTAATTTGAAACCCTGGCCATCAAAGAATTTGATGCCGTTGTACTCGGGCGGATTGTGAGAAGCAGAAATAACCACGCCACCATCGGCATAGAGTTCACGGGTTAGGTAGGCAACGCCAGGGGTAGGAATAATTCCTGCAGCCAATACCGTACCGCCGCGGCTCATAATGCCCGCATTTAGCGCGCATTCCAACATATCTCCCGAAAGGCGGGTGTCCTTACCAACAACGATAGTTTTGCCCAAAAATTCTACTGCTGCCTGCCCAAGCTTAAAGGCAATATCGCAGGTGAGTTCCGTGTTAGCGACGCCGCGCGCACCGTCCGTTCCAAATAGTTTAGCCATTGTTGTCCCCTACTCCTCGTGGTGTCCGCGATTCACATGTTCAGGCTTTAAGAGCACTACGCCTCCGCGTAGCGAGATTTCGTCTTCCGTCATGCGTGAATTCATTTCTGCTGCGAATTCATCAAGCGAAACACCGCATCGTTCCAATAAAACCATAAGATGATATACCACATCCCCTGCTTCATAGCGCAAATGATCCACTTCGGCACTGCGAGCCTGATCGGAAACTGCCGCAGAATTTTCAGCTGCAACCGCATCCAACGCTGCAATATCCTTTGCAGCAAGGGTTGTTTCGTGCGCTTCTTCTACCAGCTTTTTAAGCAACTTGTCCAAATCGCCCGTAAGCAAGCGATATGTATAGCTTTTTTCGCCCGCATTACGGCGTTCGTGAATGGTGTGAGCAAGGGATTCTAACGCCGCACCAATTTGACTCTCTGGCTGCGGACGATCATCGGATATATAGGTTTTCATGTAAGTGATTCCTTCTACCTATTGTTCTAAGTGTCGTATGGCTTGCAATAGAATTAGTCAAACCATTGCAGCAATTTCCCTATACGATCTGTTGTATTTTTGCATTCCTGAATAGGATACCGCAGGACCTACCCACCAGGCTATAATTCCTTGTTTTCTCTAGAGAGCGGCAACCGTCTTAGCGCTGGTACTTTAAGATCTCAAACCAATAGCTAATTAATAACGTGATAATTTATAACGTGGCGACTTTTAAGGGCGGCAAGAATATCCCTAAATTATCGACAGGATTAGGTGGTGTACAGCTGGTCTAAAATGCGTTTACGCGAAGCACCAACTTCGGCTAGGGCCTGCTCAACATCAATGGTCGTAAATTCTCCATCTTTGTAGAGCACTTCCCCATCCACCATGGTGAGCACCACATCGCTTCCTTGCGCAGAATAGATAAGCGCTCCTGCCAAATCATCCGCTGGACGCATCCAAGGAGTATCGGCATTTAATACCACCAGGTCTGCCTTGTTACCCACCGCAACTGCGCCACAGTCATTTCGTCCCTGAGATAAGGCCCCATTGCGGGTTGCAATGCGAATTATATCGGCAGCAGAAAGCCCTAAAGGGGTCCTTTGTTCAGCGCGTTCCATCAACGCCAACAAATACATATCCTTAAACATGTTGTGGTTATTGTTACTTGCCATACCATCGGTACCCAGTGCAACGGTAATTCCTGCATCTAGCATTGCCTTAACGCGCGCGATACCACTACCCAATTTTGCATTAGATGCAGGACAGGTTGCTACGAATACACCCTTATCAGCCAGAATAGCGCGATCATTATCAGTTAGCCAAACGCAATGCGCTGCCGTAGTAGGCACATCAAAAATGCCACATTGAGCCAAATATTCAACTGGTGTCATGCCGTTATGCCGCTCCTTACAGCCTTCCACTTCAGCTGCAGTTTCGCACACGTGCACCTGCATACGAACACCTGCTTCTTTGGCCGCCTGGGCCAGGCCTTCAGCGACTTTTTGAGTGGAAGTGTATTCAGCATGAAGGTTGAAATCCACTAAAAGTCGGCTATTTGCCGCACCGTTAAACTGTGTAATAAGTTCTTGATTTTTGGCTGATTCAGGAATTTCGTCATAGGAAATATCTGGATCAAAATCGAGCACGCTATGACCCAGGTTGCACTTAGCGCCCGATTCGATAATAGCCTTTGCTCGTGCTTCCGAGTGATAATACATATCCGTAAACGAAACCACGCCAAAGCGAAGCATTTCGGCTATACCCGCAAGCGTTGCATAATAGGAATCTTTGTCAGTCATTAACGCTTCAAAAGGAAATATTGCTTCGTTAAGCCAGCGATCAAGCGGCAAGTTTTCCCCTAAACCACGAAGCAGCGTCATTGGAACATGGGAATGAGCGTTATATAAGCCCGGCATAAGGACTTTGCCACGTCCGTCGTACACTTCATCATAGTGAACGCCTTCTATGCTTTCCTGCTGAGGTGTTTGCGCACTCTCTTCGGATTGCAGGCTGCCTCCTTGCGCACCTAAAGGTGCCTGCCCGCTTTCTTGCATGTTTTCAAGCGTCTGACTGATTTCTTGAGTAACTGTCCCTTTACGGGGGTCTTCGGTGCCCACATATGCTATTAGCCCGTTTTGCACGCCCACGTATGCATGGGGAGTATGTACGCCTTGCTCATTAATTAAATCGATATCGCAAAATAGAATTGAACTCATTACTGTTCCTTTTCGTAATATCCCACTCAAGCATTTTATTAGCAACCATTATACAAAGGGTCACTTTCTTGAAAAATGTGCACCCACCCTGCAGTAAAACCCCGAAAGTGAGAGGGTTTCTTTAAAAGCGATTCAGTGCGAAGCGGAGCGTGATATAAAACCTATCCCTGAGCGCCATCAAAAGGAAAGCCATAAGCCATACATAACAAAAGCGGTCACGAGGTATTCCCATGACCGCTTTATTTATTACTTAGCTCCGCCCGTCAAGCAAGCAAAAATCTTGCTTGCTATTGGCGCCTAACGTCGATGTTACTCTTCGTTATTGGAAGCCGCTTCATCTTCAGAGCTAGTCAGGTTAAAGCCCAGATCCGTTGAGCCTAACAGCGCATCAAGTTCTTCCAAGTTACGCTGGTAAGAACGTGGAGGAAGAGCTTCACCCAACATGTCTTCACCTTCGGTGTTGAAGGTCGCAGGATGATCGCCGCCAATCAAAACGGTATCGTCTGGCGAGAACACCATATCGAGCAGCTGACTCATATCATCGCGAGAAGCAGTGAGGTCGTCCTCGATCACATGAGATAATCCGTGTGCCTCCAAGCCAGCCTTCAATTCCTCAATAGCCTTGGTGCCAATGCCTTCGATGCGCAAAAGCTCATCTTCGGTGTGACCTACCAAGTCGGCAACGGTTTCAATGCCAGCCTCGGAGAACTTGTTAGCCCAACGCTGAGAAACGCCCAAGTCATCATAAATGTAGAGACGAGCATCTTCATCGGAAAGGTTACTGTTGCGATAGCCACCTGCGATAGAAGCAAAGTAGCTGGCGTAATCGGAACCAGAACCCAGGTAACCTTCATCCAAAGACCAATCCTGAGGCTGAGGCAGCAAGTCTTCAATCTCGCGCAATGCTTCAGGAGCAGAATCAGGCAGACGATCACCGTCCATCTTATCCACAGGAACGCCCTTGTAGGTAAGACCCACATCGTGGTAGCGCTTAAGGCCGGTACCAGCAGGAATAGGCTTACCGATAATAACGTTTTCCTTCAAGCCCTGAAGCGTATCAACCTTGCCCTCAATTGCAGCGTCAGTCAGAACCTTAGTGGTTTCCTGGAAGGATGCTGCAGACAAGAACGAATCGGTTGCCAGGGATGCCTTAGTAATACCCAACAGCAAAGGCTGGCCCACAGGAGGATTCTTACCTTCCAGTACCAAGTCGTTTGCAACCTTTTCAAATTCGAAACGGTTAACCTGGCGTCCTGGCAAGTAATCAGAATCACCTGGATCAATAACGGCAACCTTGCGAAGCATCTGACGAGCAATAACTTCGATGTGCTTGTCGTTAATATCTACACCCTGGGATACGTATACATCCTGTACCTGGTTAACGATGTAGCGAAGCGTGGTGTTTGGATCGGTCAAGCGCAGCAAATCGTGTGGGTTAACAGAACCCTTGGTCAGCTGCTGGCCAACTTCAACTTCACAGCCATCGGTAACGCCAGGGAACATTTGCGCACGTGCTGAAACAACGTATTCGCGAATGTTGCCTTCCTGGTCATGGATGGTCAGGGTCTTGCTGTTCTTGTCGCCCACAATTTGCAAGGTACCAGCAATTTCTGCCAGAACAGCCTGACCCTTAGGCTTACGTGCTTCAAAAAGCTCGGTTACACGAGGCAGACCGTGCGTAATGTCTTCACCTGCAACACCGCCGGAGTGGAACGTACGCATGGTTAACTGGGTGCCTGGCTCACCAATGGACTGAGCTGCAATAATACCAGCTGCCGTACCAATGTTTACTGGGCGAGACGTTGCCAAGTCCCAACCGTAGCACTTCTGGCAGATGCCATGTTCAGCATGACAGGTCATAACTGCGCGGTGCTTAATCTTGCGAACACCTGCATCATAGAGACGCTGAAGTTCAGCAACAGAGGAAGGATATTCGCCAGCCTCCATCAAAACTTCGCCCGTTTCTTCGCTTACCGCAGGCTCTGCCAAGCAACGTCCTACCAAAGAATCGTCAATTTCGCCCTTAGCGTTCATGAGCGCGCATTCAACACCATCGGTAGTGCCGCAATCAAGCTCGCGAATAATAACGTCCTGAGCAACATCAACCAGACGACGGGTAAGGTAACCGGAGTCAGCTGTACGCAATGCAGTGTCAGCCAGACCCTTACGAGCACCGTGCGTTGAAATAAAGTATTCCAATACGGAAAGGCCCTCGCGGAAGTTTGCCTTAATAGGACGGTCAATAATTTCGCCCTTAGGGTCAGACATAAGGCCACGCATACCAGCAAGCTGACGAATCTGCTTGATGTTACCTCGAGCACCAGAGAATGCCATCATGTAGATAGGATTGAACTTGTCGAAGTTCGCAGCCATTGCATCGCCAACTTCTTCATTGGCGGCATTCCAAATGTCAACTACCTGCTTATGGCGCTCTTCATCAGACATAAGACCCATTTCGTAGTCTTCGTCGATAGCAGCAACCTTTTCGTCTGCCACTGCCAAGATATCGCCCTTCTCGGGAGGAATCGTAGCGTCGTAAACAGAAACGGTAAGACCAGCACGCGTTGCATAGTGGAAGCCAGCGCTCTTCAAGCCGTCCAGGATGGGTTCCATCTCGGAGGTGGTGTAGCGGTTGCAGCAATCCTCGACCAAATGGCTGATCTCGCTCTTATTCATTTCGAAGTTCAGATAAGGGTAATCGTCTGGCAATACCGCATTGAAGGTAATACGACCGATGGTGGTTTCGATGCGTTCACCCTTCTTGTGCTCGACCATGTTGTCAAACGAGGTGGCAACGATGGTGTCCTTGGTCAAACGAACCCAAATCTTAGCCTGCAGGTCAAGATCGGCACGAGCGTCATAAGCGTTCATAGCATCGTTGAAGTCGATGAATGCACGACCCTCACCCGGGAAGCCATCACGAGCAGCAGTCAGATAGTACAGACCGATAATCATGTCCTGCGTAGGTACGGTCAGCGGACGACCATGAGCAGGTGACTTGATGTTGTTTGCAGAAAGCATCAGTACACGTGCTTCAGCCTGAGCTTCGTTGCCCAGTGGCACATGAACAGCCATCTGGTCACCGTCGAAGTCAGCGTTAAATGCGGTACATACCAAAGGATGCAGCTTAATAGCTTTGCCTTCTACCAGAACTGGCTCGAATGCCTGAATACCCAAACGGTGCAAGGTAGGAGCGCGGTTCAAGAGAACAGGATGTTCGGTAATTACCTGGTCCAAAACGTCCCATACATAGCTTGCGCCACGATCTACCGCACGCTTTGCCGCCTTAATGTTAGCGGCATATTCAAGTTCTACCAAGCGCTTCATTACGAATGGCTTGAACAGTTCGAGTGCCATCTGAGAAGGCAAACCGCACTGGTGAAGCTTCAAGGTAGGACCAACAACGATTACGGAACGACCAGAATAGTCAACGCGCTTACCCAGCAAGTTCTGACGGAAACGACCCTGCTTGCCCTTCAACATATCGGAAAGTGACTTCAGAGGACGATTACCAGGACCCGTTACCGGACGACCACGACGACCATTGTCGAACAGCGAGTCTACTGCTTCTTGCAGCATGCGCTTTTCGTTGTTAACAATAATCTCAGGAGCGCCCAAGTCCAAAAGACGCTTCAAACGGTTATTGCGGTTAATTACACGACGATACAAATCGTTCAAGTCAGACGTTGCGAAACGGCCACCATCCAACTGAACCATAGGACGCAGATCGGGTGGAATTACCGGAATTACGTCCAGGATCATGTCGCTTGGCTTGTTGGAAGAATGCAAGAATGCATCAACAACCTTCAAGCGCTTGATAGCCTTGGTGCGCTTCTGACCCTTGCCCGTTGCTACGACTTCACGAAGCTCTTCAGCAGTAGCTTCCAAATCGATAGCATCAAGCAGATCGCGGATAGCTTCAGCGCCCATGCCACCCTTGAAGTAATCGGAATAGTTCAGGCGCATTTCGCGATACAGTGCTTCATCGGATACCAACTGCTTTGGTTCGATCTTCAAAAATGCCTCAAGAGCTTCACTGCGCAGTGCTTTGCGCTCGTTGAACTCTTCGTAAATATCGGCAATTTCTTCTTCAACCTCTTCAGGGGTCATGCGCTCGTCTTCGTCAATATCGTCAACGAATTCGTCCTCTTCAGGAACGTAGTCAACAGACAGACGACGCGTAGCCTCAATAAGGCGATCGCGTTCTGCATCCAATTCTTCCAAGTCTGCAGAAAGTTCATCACGAAGTTCCTCAACGTCTTCTTCGCGCGCTTCTTTGTCTACCGACGTAATGATGGAAGAAGCGAAATACAGTACCTTTTCAAGCTCCTTAGGAGGAATGTCCAACAGGTAGCCCAAACGGGAAGGTGAACCCTTGAAATACCAAATGTGGCTTACTGGTGCTGCAAGTTCGATGTGACCCATGCGTTCACGACGAACCTTAGAGCGGGTTACTTCAACACCGCATCGTTCGCACACAATACCCTTGAAGCGGATGCGCTTGTACTTACCGCAAGCGCACTCCCAGTCCTTCGTAGGGCCGAAAATCTTTTCGCAGAACAAGCCGTCCTTTTCAGGCTTCAAGGTACGATAGTTAATAGTTTCAGGCTTCTTGACCTCGCCACGAGACCAACCACGGATATCCTCCGCGCTCGCAAGAGAGATACGGATAGCGTCAAAGTTGTTTACATCAAATTCGCTCATTTACATCTCCTCTCCCTTACCGATAAGGTCGTTTGTTGAATCCTTTTCCGAGGTGCCGCCCATCAAATCGCCCAGTTCAGCGGTGATGGAGCCCAACAGATCGTCTTCAGTCATGGGCTTTTCGGACGCTTCGCGTGCGGTGCCCAACATTTCAGGTGCTTCCTCTTCAGGCTCGTGGGTAACGTCAATGGTCTGGTGCTGATGACCTTCCAATTCAACGTTCAAGCACAAAGAGCGCATTTCCTTAATAAGAACCTTGAAGGATTCAGGAACCTCAGGTGCAGGGATGGACTCGCCCTTAACAATTGCCTCGTAAGCCTTAACACGACCAGAGGTATCGTCGGACTTGATGGTCAAAATTTCCTGGAGAACGTTTGATGCACCGTAGGAATACAGCGCCCAAACTTCCATTTCGCCGAAGCGCTGGCCACCAAACTGGGCTTTACCACCCAGAGGCTGCTGAGTAATAAGGCTGTAAGGACCAGTCGAACGGGCATGAATCTTGTCGTCAACCAAGTGACCCAGTTTCAGGATGTAAGTCTGACCACAGGTGATAGGTTCACGGAAGCGTTCGCCCGTGCGGCCATCATAGAGCCAGGTCTTACCAGTAGCAGAAAGCTGAGGAATCATATCCATGCGGAAATGTTCACCATACTTCTTCTTATTGATGTTCACCAGGTTGCGGTTAGCTTTCAGGATTACATCCGAAATTTCTTCTTCGGTAGCACCGTCGAACACCGGCGTTGCTACATGGATGGGACCTTCTACAATTTCGTCGGAGTCTTCCTCGTCGGACCAACCCCACAAAGCTGCCCAACCAAGGTGGTTTTCAAGCAACTGACCAACATTCATACGAGAAGGTACACCCAGTGGGTTCAAAATAACATCGATTGGCGTACCGTCTGCCAAGTAAGGCATATCCTCAACAGGCAAAACGCGGGAAATAACACCCTTGTTACCATGACGACCAGAAAGCTTGTCGCCCTGCTGAATCTTACGCTTTTGAGCAACGAATACACGAACCAGTTCGTTAACACCTGGTGCCAGTTCGTCACCGTTTGCACGGGAAGAACGAACCACGTTAATTACGCGGCCACCTGCACCATGAGGAACCTTCAAAGAGGTATCGCGAACTTCGCGTGCCTTTTCACCGAAGATTGCACGGAGCAAACGCTCTTCTGCGGTAAGTTCGGTTTCGCCCTTAGGGGTAACCTTGCCTACCAGAACATCGCCAGGGAAGACTTCAGCGCCCACGCGAATAATGCCATCGGCGTCCAAGTCGGAAATCATATCTTCGGAAATGTTTGGAATTTCACGGGTGATTTCTTCTGGACCAAGCTTGGTATCACGTGCATCAATTTCGTATTCAGCAATATGAATAGAAGTCAGAAGGTCTTCTGCCACAACGCGCTCGGACACGATAATAGCGTCCTCGTAGTTGTAGCCTTCCCATGGCATGTAAGCAACCATAAGGTTCTGACCCAGGGAAAGTTCAGCCTTGTCGCATGAAGGACCGTCAGCCAAAACGTCGCCCTGGAATACCTGATCACCCTTGCGAACCAGCGGCTTGTGGTTCATGCAACCAGACTGGTTGGAGCGCTGGAACTTAGGAATAAGGTATTCGTCGTATTCGCCATCTTCGCGTTCGATGATGATGGTCTGACCGTCAACGTAGTCAACCACACCAGCGTTTTGAGCAACCAAAACTTCACCGGAGTCAACGGCGATGCGATGCTCGATGCCTGTACCAACAAGTGGTGCATTGGGACGAAGCAGAGGCACTGCCTGGCGCTGCATGTTAGAGCCCATGAGTGCACGGTTTGCGTCGTCGTGTTCAAGGAATGGAATCAAAGACGTTGCAACAGAGGTCATCTGGCGAGGCGAAACGTCCATGTAGTTTACGGTTTCAACAGGCATGTCCGCTGCTTCACCGAAGTTACCCTGAGAGTCCTTCGTACGGCAAAGAACGCGGCTTGCCTTAACGAATTCGCCATTTTCGAAGTGGCCGAATTCGCGCGTTTCAGGATTGAAGGTTTCGTTAGCCTGAGCGATGGTGTACTTTTCCTCCTCGTCTGCGGTGAGGTAGTCAACATCGTCGGTAACCTTGCCGTCGATTACGCGGCGGTATGGGGTCTCAATGAAGCCGTATGGATTTACGCGAGCATAGGTTGCCAGCGAACCAATAAGACCAATGTTAGGACCTTCAGGGGTCTCAATTGGGCACATACGACCATAGTGAGAAGTATGAACGTCGCGAACTTCGAAGCCTGCACGTTCACGGGACAAACCGCCAGGACCCAAAGCAGACAGACGACGCTTGTGCGTAACACCTGCAGCAATGTTGGACTGGTCCATGAACTGAGACAGCTGCGAAGAACCGAAGAATTCTTTAATAGCAGCAACGATAGGACGAATGTTTACCAGGCTCTGTGGCGTAATGTCGTCTGGCTCCTGCATGCTCATACGTTCGCGAACAACGCGCTCCATACGAGAAAGACCGATGCGGAACTGATTCTGGATCAATTCGCCTACGGTGCGGATACGACGATTGCCAAAGTGGTCAATGTCGTCGGTCTGGTAACCTTCTTCGCCATCATGCAACGCTACGATGTAGCGCATGGTTTCAATGATGTCTTCCTGGGTAAGCGTGGAATGATCGTTTTCAGGATCGAAGCCAAGCTTCTTGTTGATCTTATAACGACCAACCTTTGCCAGGTCGTAGCGCTGAGGGTTGAAGAACAGGCCATCAAGCAGCGTACGAGCAGAATCGATCGTAGGAGGCTCACCGGGACGGAAACGACGGTAGAGCTCGATTAAGGATTCTTCCTTGGTGGTAGCAGGGTCGCGATCAAGCGTGCGAATGACCATTTCAGAATCGCCCAGAAGTTCGATGATTTCTTCGCGGGTTTCTGCAATGCCCAGTGCGCGCAAAAGCAGCGTAGCTGGCTGCTTACGCTTACGGTCGATACGTACAGAAAGTACGTCGCGCTTGTCGGTTTCGAATTCAAGCCATGCACCACGCGAAGGAATTACCTTTGCGTTGTAAATGGTTTTGTCAGACGTCTTGTCGCGTTCCGATGAGAAGTACACACCTGGGGAACGAACAAGCTGAGATACTACAACACGCTCAGTACCATTAATAATGAAGGTACCGCGTGGCGTCATTAAAGGGAAGTCGCCCATAAAGACGTCTTGCTCTTTGATCTCACCCGTCTCACGATTGATAAAGCGAATTTCAGCAAACAACGGTGCCTGATAGGAAACATCACGTTCCTTGCACTCGTCTACGCTATACTTAGGCTCGCCGAATTCGTGCTTACCGAATTCAACGCACATATCCTTAGTGCTTGATTCGATAGGACTAATGTCGTTGAAGGCATTGGTAAGACCTTCGTCCACGAACTTTTTGAAGCTTTCCGTTTGGATTGCAATAAGATTAGGGACGTCCATTACGTCAGGAATCTTTGCGAAGCTCCGGCGGGTCCTATAACGGCTGGTGGAATCGGGGTTTTTAGACTGAACCACGAGTCATTTCCTCCTTCGTTGCAACCGGCTAATTTGTGTAAAGACACAAGTTATAAAGATACTGCGCGCGTATACGCGAGTCAAGAAAAATTTTTCCTAATTGTGTTTTGCTCGTGGATTTTTGGGAAATTTAGAAGAATCCCAACTGTTCTCCGATGAGCTTTCCATCAGAAGATTCAAGCTGCTCTCCGAAAACTTATCCCACTAGAAGAGCCCTAGCTGCTCCCCGATGAGCTTAACAATCAGAACAACCCTAACTGTTCCCCGACTAACTTCACGGCCAGCAGGCAGAGCGCAATTAAAATGCAGGGTTTTGCGATATTGATGCCTTTTTTCATAACAAGTCCTGCACCAAACCAGGCGCCAATCATATTGGCAATTCCGCAGGCTATAGCCAAAACAAGCAAAACCTTACCATTGAGCGCAAACACGATGATGGCGCCAATATTGGTAGTAAGGTTAAGCAATTTCGAATGGGCATTCGCGCGAATAATTCCCATGCTGGTTGCGAAGGTAAAAGCAATGGTTAAGAAAGTGCCACTTCCAGGTCCATAAAAACCGTCGTAGGCGCCAATAACAAATGCCGCTACCACACACAGCACGCGTTGTTTCACGGTAATAGGATCATCATTTTCCACTGCAACCCGCTTAAAGTGTTTACTTAACGTGATGTAGGCAACAATAGGCAAAATAATCATGAGTAGCCAAGAAAGCAGCTCGGCATCTACCAAAACTACTAAGCTAGTGCCACAAGCCGATCCTACAAGCGCAGCAGGAATTGCAGGCAGAATAACTTTCCAGTAAATGAGGCCGTTTTTAATGAAACGAAAACTTGCCGTAGCCATTCCGAAAAATGACTGGATTTTATCGGTGCTGAGCGCATAATGCGCAGGTAATCCTGCTAAAAGAAGCGCGGGAACCGTAATGAATCCCCCACCGCCGCTGATAGCATTAAGAAGCCCACCTAAAAAGCAGGCGGGCAACGCAATTAAAAACGTAACTATGCTAACCGTTGGATCCATTAGCTATACGGTAACACACCTTAGCTGCTAAATACTCCGTAGCGCCTAGATACGCAATACCCAGATGCTCGATTCCTCTAATGCTACCGTAGTCCCCAAATGCCCGTTTCCTCTCCTTGCGGTTTAGCTGCCAGATGCCACCGCGACAGCCGACTCAACTGCCAGATGCCACCATGACAGAGATAACAACAATAATGGCGATGAGCGTTAATATGACAAATTCCTTTGGACTTTTCCCGCCGAACATTGTTTAACCTCCCTATTGTTGTTAGTCACTTGGTATATCCAAGCAACTTAAATCAGAATACGCAGAATATTGAATACCCCTTCTGAAATGTTCTCATATTCTTTTATTTTAGAGCACACCCCAACTATTAGTTAAACGTTCAAAGTAATGGAGACACAAGAAGCGCCCAGATTTGCATAGGGATGATTTGCTTGAAGTGCAGCCATTAGCAGCCCTTGGATAATCAAAAACTTTGAATTGACTGAATATTTTCGGATTATAAGAGTATTTCTTTCAGTCGACTGAACGTTTTTAGATATTTTTGCTAAAAAATCTAATTGAACTAACGTTTTTGCTAACACCCTACAAAGTATTGGTAGAAAATCAACCCAAAACACAATAGATAACTATCTAAACGCACTAAAGAATGCGCTCTTAGTTAAAGAAGTGACTCGATTTGGTCTAAAAAGGAAAGAAGTACTTAACCCTAAGCGAAAGTTTTATGCTGCTGATATAGGACTAAGAAACTTTGCTTCAGGTTTTCCAACCGAAGACATGGGTTTTCAACTAGAAAATGTTGTTTGCAACGAGCTAAGCAAACGCGGCTACGATGTGTTTGTGGGCACCCTTCCCGATGGAAGCGAAATAGATTTTGTTGCGCGAAAACCTACTGGAGAACAGCACTATTACCAAGTTACTCAATCACTCATTGACGATAAGGTATACAAGCGGGAAATAGCACCATTGCTGCAAATCCCAGACAATTTCCCCAAAACAATATTAACTCTTGATACCTATCGAACCGGCATCACCAAAGAAGGTATTACCATAGTTGGAATTACCGATTGGTTGTTAGAAACACTTACGAAAGAATAAATAGCAAATCCAAAACGCGGAAACTCGACTGGTTTTAAGAAAACTTTAGAGGCAAATACATCCTATTGATATCCGAATCGATACAGAGAAGTTTTTTGAAACCAAGCATAACGCTTACCTCCAATTATTGGATCATGTTAGAAACCTCCTGATCGGAATACTGAGGCTTCCACTGAACATCGAAACCAGTCGGATTGCTATAGACCGTTGGAACGTACTCGCGGGAATCAACAACAATAGTCTTATATTCGTATGTGGTTCGATGTGTTCCTGCAGACGAGGTAGTATCAACACCGGTTAATAGTCCAGTTTCATCGAAGTACAGCACAGAAGTAGCACCATATTTATCCCTATAGCAGAAGGTACGCTCCTGTTCATTAGTTAACCCTTCATCAATCGAAAAGCCCAGCATGCCAGATGAAGTAACACTTTCGATTAATCCATTATTCAAATACGACCACGACAAAGATGTAGTACCCTCAATATCCTGCGCCCCTAAATGCGATATCACCGAGCCAGAACCAATTGCACCAGAAGAATCGTATTCATAGCTATACTGCTGGGATCCAGTCCCCTGCGATGTTATCGTATACGTATACGAACTACACTTACCCGAATCATCATATGCAAACTCTTCAGTATTCCCTATATTCCAATCGTATTGTTCAAATGCGTTTGAAACTTTAATGAGCCTTCCCTGATCATCGTATTCAAATATCGAATTACAGAGATTGATATTCGCCGCCGGAAAGTTCGTTGATTGGGATGTTGAAGTTATTTTTCCCGAATCATCATAGTTGTAATGGGTTATTACTGAACCACCTTCAAAATCTACTCCTGCGATACTGTCATACTTGTTATCTAAAACTTTGACTTCTTTCTCAGGAGAAAAGGCAACGCAACTTAATAAAGCACCAGCGCTAAAGACTAGCGCCACAGCCAGAAAAACAAACAATAAAGCAGTATGTTTAAAGTGAGTTTTCATCTTTTCTGCTTCGTACCCTCCCATTCGATTATACAGAGAGATACAACTGTTTATCAGCTAATATAATGCTTCATTTGCCTTTATAGTCTAAATTCCAAATAGCCACTTAAGGAAATCAAAGGCGCTAAAAGAAATCAACGAAGCTAAAAGAAACCAAAGAATGCACCCGACACAACTTAGGCCCTATTCCGCGTTACGAAGTCGAAGAAACCTTCCGATTAGCCATAGAAACTGCCGGAATAGTAAATTGTTCCTAGATTGCAACACTATTAACATCAAAAAAAATTCCTGACAGACAGCACTCGAACTCAAGCGCCTTAAACGCCTGATTTTTATAGAGCACAGTAGCATTGCAGGTGGCATTAAATAGCGCCGTAATATCTTGTAATCGCTAAAACGTCCGAACGGGGTAATTAATCCTTCTCTCAGTTTAGAAAAAGGACTAGCATGCTCGACTAGGCGACGATGTTCATGCCAACGATATTACGGATCGTATAGTTCATAATGCTGCCTGAGTAGAAATAAACAAACTAAATATGAGAAAAAAATCAACAACTAAAAATCAGGACTAAATAAATATAGGGCAGAATGCAACTCTATAAATAATAGCGCCTGGCTGCTTGGCAATATTAGTGACTCTTGGCCATAATACAAAGACGGCTCTAACGAGTACAAATAGTCAAATCCATCCTGTTGATATCCAAATCAATACAGCAATACAGGGAAGTTTTTTAAAACCAAAATCCTCACAAAATGAATCAACAGATTTACCGCTCGGTCAGTCAATAAAGCTTTCACTCTAATTATCCGAACAATTGGTAAAGATTTCTTCATATGAGAATCTTATTCCATAAGTACCTTTTCCCATTTTTCTAATATTTCTTTAGGTAATACTTCGTCCGAAACAATACAAAACACCCTCGCATAACTTCGTTCTGCAAAGTCAACTCTGTAAATTAAACCGCCCTCAGCTTTAAGTGCACGACTTAACTCGCTTACGTCTTCAGAAACAGCATCATCGCGATACCAAACAGCTTTAACCTGATCATTATCAAAAACAGATATCAGACGAACCGAATACGAGCTTGCCCAAAACGCTTCATAGCCAGATAGCCACGAACTTTCCACATTAAATAACGAGCCCCTAGAAGTAACATAATCCGGCAATAAATTATAGTGACGACGTTCTTCAAATTGCTTAACTTGGCTAAACACAAAATTTGCATCAAGAAGCCTACTCCCACAGTAATCTCCATAAAACGCCGAAAAGGAAGTTTCGAATGCGTCACTTACCTCATTGTAGCGATACCTATACCAAGTTGGACCAAAGATGAGAGCGGTCTCCTCACTGTTGATGTGATCAGATTTTGCAAAACTACGCAAAAACGAATCCCACATTGTTTCTACATAAGCCACCGCGATCTGAACACTCTCTTCGTCCGTCAAAGGTTTGCCGCCATTCTGCTGCATAATCCCTGTTGTTTTGGCGAGTTTCAAGGTACACGCCATTCGTTCAAGAACGCGAAACGCTGGTGGTCTATTACTGTCTTCAATTGCCATTACGGTGAAAAAAATATCCCACAATAATGGATCCTGCTTATAACGTAAAGGTAAATATTTTTCGAATTTTCTAACGTAGTAATATAGCTTTTTCTCACTGGTGTCTATTAACGAACGAGCTCTTGTTTCAGATTCAAAGCCGTTACTCCCCCGTATTCTCTCATTTTTTATTAAGTATGTTCGATACCGAATACGCGCCATGGCTGAAACAATAACCTGCACACACATGAATAACACAGCTAATTCCAGTTGAAATGCGTAATTCGAACTATCTAAGATAGCTAAGTTACCGTCACGCAATTCAGATAAAACAAAGAGCTCAAATAGAGCTGCAATTGCGATTGACAGAATTGCCTCAAAAGTAAATGGCACAACCCTGTCACTCAACTTGTGCTTAAGCGCTTTTATCATTGCTAAAATTATCCAATACAAAAGTACTGGAATCCATGGACACACCAATTCATAATTAGCAAAGAGTCTTATAAGAGCGGACGCAACTAAACTCATTACACCGCAAATAAGAACTGGAGAAATTATTCTATATAGAACGTTCACGGGACCCGAATTGGAATCATACTGTTCTTCTAGCTGGTAATCAGCAAGAGAAACCGGGCCAAGAACACGAACTATGGGAATGGACAGGCTAGCAACTAAAAAATATAGTAAAAAGGTAGTGATATCTATCTGTATTGTAAAAGTATTCAACATCTAATTTACCTACATTCTGCAATGGATATCCACTAAAATGTGCAGGTAAAACCACGTCATTCCGCTAAAACATGTGGATAAAACCACCGATTTATAACTTCCCGCCAGCCCACGCGATCGTCAACAAATTTCATTTGACTAGAATTATCAACATCCATTTCATTACTGATCCAACCTTTTCCAAATTTATTTGAAAAAGTTCTATCAAAACATAGATGTTTGCATTCAAAAGGGAATCTACACAGATAATTTGGCTGCAATAATATCATTCAATCTGGATTGTTTTAGCTGATGAAATCTACTTTATTAGTTATTTGGATTCATCTATTTTTCAAAATTGATATTATTCCCAGACTACTTATCTTCTCTCAAAATCTAAACGCCATAGCTCTCATGAAATCTAAATTTGAGATGTATGCTACTCCGAACGCTTCGCAAACATTAGGTATCTTTACTTTTGAAGGAGACATTTTCTTTGTTTCGTTGGTTACTAAAACTAAGTCCGACACAGCTGCTTCTGCGCATATCCAAGCATCAGCACGCGAATTATCTTTGAATTCATCAATAGCGTGTTTATAATAGCGCTGCTCAGGCTTTTCTACCCATTCACACATTTCGATATATTTATAGAGCGTCCTTTCTGATGCTCTCAGTACTTCAAGATTCGAAACTCCCTCAAGCCACTCCGTCACTGTATCTCTTTGGCGTTTTATTTCCTCAAAAACTGTTTCATGCAAAACTATCAAGCCTGAACCCAAAAGATTTTGTATTTCTTGCCAAAACGAAGGAAAAACATCTTCTGGATAGTAGTTGCTCGCGGTGATCCAAAAATTCGTATCGAGTAAATATCGATCCATTTATTCAACCCCCGCAAAATACTTCCGGAAACTTACAGCATTCAACCCCGTAAGATCATACGCATCGCGATATTCAATGTATCCAGTATTAACCGCGGTCAGAATAGCATCAGAAAAAACATTACCTAACCGATATTGCTTAGTATTAAAGTAATTACCCCCAGAGCCAGATTTCTTTTGTATAGGTTTTCTCTTTTGATGCTGATGATACTGATCAAAAAACTGATTACGATTTATTAGGCCAACATCTTTCACCCTTCGAGCAACTACCAAAAAACTGACTTTTGCTTGCCTTGCAATACGGGAAATTTTGTCGTACAGATTAGAATCTGAAATGCTAAATTCTTTTCTCAGCCAATTCTCTGGAACAAGAAACTCTGCCGCAACACTATTGCAAAAATGCTCCACCTTGCTTTCTGGGCTTTCCGGATTATCGGAAGGGTTAGAAACCCCTGTTTGAGAATATGCAAGGTGACTAAGCTCATGAATCAACGTAAATATTTGAGCAGATTTTGCATCTTTTCCATTGATGAAAATCAATGGAGCTATAGCATCGGACAGAACAAAGCCCCTAAATTCCTCTGTTTTAAGAGGCCTGTGGGTATTGTCGTTAACAACACCGTTCACTACAACAGAAATTCCAGTCTGTTCAATTCGGTTTTTCAGAAGCCTGAAAGCATCTTCTGTAGACTTACAATTAACAGCCCAATCACTTTCTAGATGCAAAAGATTATAAAGCTGAGCAGTAAGGTCCTGCACAGTAGAAGAATTTAAAGGTTGACGCGTAAAAGATCCAATAAAAGATATTTGCTGACGCCCTTCATAACTAAAATATTCACGCATCCAGCTCTGACGACGCATCATTAAATTAATGGTATCGTACAATTCTGGACTAGGGTTTTTCATCTTGCTGTCATTAACGGTACGAAAGTCAGCTATTTGAAGACCTAGATCGGGCACCGTATCGGAGAAAAGCGCAGATACATTAATATGAACCTTGTCGGCAAAATCGCGAATCTGTTTAACAGTTGGGCTCCATGTACCATCAAGCCATTGCTCGAACTTTGGCCATTCTTTTAAAATAGTCTGTCTTTCTATTCCACTACGCTGAATTGCCCACTCCATCACTTCTGGATTTGGGTGTATAGCCATGCTTTCCTCCTTTCCCCTTCGACGCCAAAGTATATGTATCAATTATATAAACTCATAACTTTACAGACGGCAAGAAGAGATAACAAATCTCTTTTCCTAACTTCGTACACTAACAACAATGCTAAATACAGCAGCTTAGATTGTTGCTACTGACAGGGAACACCTTTTGGTAATTTAAACCCATCAATTTTTCAGAAACCAAAAAATTTCTTACTAATAAATAGTCATTTTATTTTTTTATAATGTGGCGAGATTTTATCAAGAAATCCAACCTGTTTCTCTTCCTCAATACCAAGAACCGTCAAATCGATTATCCGACCAGTTTCATTACTTAGTTTATCGGAGATTCGCTCACATTCAGAGATCAGCTGATCAGAGTATTTCGAATACAACAACAGCAAATCAACATCGCTGTCGACATGGAACTCTGAAGGGCTTAATACAGAGCCGAATAGATATGCATGGTCAAACCGAGAAAAGAGCTCTAGATTACTATCAAGAGCATATATCAACTCTTGCAGATTCATAACGAACGAATGAATGAGTAGAATTCATCCATATCAAGAAGCGTTACATTCATACGCTTTGCCACCTTTCTGGCATCGTCAGAAATACAACGTGCACCGTTCCATGAATGCAAATTCACAATAACAGTTTCCTCTAGTGGCGCTAACTTAGATAAATCAAGGCGGCTCAAACAATATTCATATGCAAACAAAAAATGCTTGCCTTTCACAATGTATTCTTTAAGATTTGTTTTTGATTTCTGAATCGGCTGTATCCCACGCTGCCGAATATACCTTAGAGCAAAATTTAGGCTATCCAGCCTTATCTTAGCCGCCCTAAAACAGCCGGCATCATTGTAAAGCTGTCTGATACGTGGTGCGTCATCCAGATAAACCATTACTTCTTTCCCGTCTTCTATCATCAGCAGCGACGGACGATCCACACCTAAAGCAATGTCCACAAATCGATCTTGATCATCAAGCGCTTTAATTAATAACTCAAGAGATTCAGTAGAAGGAAGCAAGCTGTCCTTTATTGGTCGTATCCCAAAAATAGAGTTTATCACCTTAGGAAAAAGGATTGATCTGCGCTTTTCCTCTTCACTTCTAGTAGCTTCAAACTCCTTAACATGATCAATGAATCTGAGAACTGCTGCACGATTCGAATAGGAAGCATCGTTATGCCTTTGAAATAAACTTAGATTCGCCGCAAACATAATACTGAGTTTGCGGTTATTGGCGATTATCTCCTTCTCGAAGATATCCCAAAGCTCTTTTTTGCCTTTTAAATAGTAATTTTCGTATATCGACTTATTTCGTTCGAGTAAAGGTACAGCTTCTCGGCGCAATTCATCAAAGGTGCAAAATGATTTCCCGAAAATGCGCTCGATCTCCGCACGGCGAATCGACTTCCATTCCTTCACTTCATCTGGCCTGAAAGCACTATTCTTATCAAAATTCGTATGGCAATTTGGGCAGACAAGAACAAGGTTTTCGAATGTGTTTTCAGCACTCTCGAAATACGGAACAATATGAGCACGCTCAGCAATGTCTCCATCACCAACAAAAAGGTCAGCTCGACAATCCGGATTCATGCATTTGCCAGCAGACTCTGCCCAAAGTCTTCGTTCAACCTGTACCGGAATTGGCTTTCTGCTTATCTGAGCCATTTTTACCTCTGTTCAATTGGTGGCAAATTACTTATTCGAGAGTTCATTATCAAACGTTTTGTTCATTCTAGAACAAAGATTCCGCTGCGAAAGTCTCACATACACTGACCCCTGCCGTTACCCTTAATCCAAGCGCTGATACAGTTTGATCAGCTTTTCTCCCATAGCAGAAAGCCTGCGACTAAAAGCAACATCATGTCCCGCTTTAACCTGTCCAGTAGTATCGCTATTTATAGTTGACTCTATTATTTTCTCTATTTCACGTAATTCATCATTCGATATTTTGCAGTTCTTTGTTATCAAGATTGAATCATCTGCAGAACAAGCACTCGACTTCATGGATGGAATCTTCCTGCAATTCACCCTATCCGCAAGCCAACCTTCATACACAGGTATATCCCGAACTATTACAGGGGTTGAAGCTGCTAACGCTTCCAGAACGGCCAACCCTTCAGTTTCCTCAGTAGACAAATGGAGAAATGCAGACGCTATCTTAAAATACGCAGGTAAATCAGAATGCTCAATGTAACCTACAAAATGAATATTGGGCAATTGTTTTGCTTCACGAAGCGCCTTGTTAACTTCTTTTGTTCGAGCAAAACATATGGTCTTTCCAACCCAAACAAATTCAACGATGCCTTTTCTTGCAATCTACATCCCCACTGCAAGAACAATTGGATGCCTTGAAGAAATTCCTGAACATAAATCAAAATATCCATCGGCAAAGATATGCTTTAAGGCTTTGATTTTGCAGGCATCTGAAACCGATTCAAAAGCTTTAATATCGACCCCATTAGATATTATTTCCATAGAAGAGGTAACGCCATATTCCTGACTAAGTTTTTTAGACACATAATTCGTAGGAGCAATAACAACATCGGCAAAGGAATAAAACTTCTTCAACCACCATTTATATATGCCTACTGCAAAAGACGACTGCAGAAATTTAAATGTGCCTGGAAGTATTTCTGCCAAATTGTGAGCAGTTGTAACAACTGGTATACCTCGCTTATGAGATCTAGCCATAAGCACATAGCCACCGATGCCTGCTGTATTAATGTGAAGAACATCCTCACGATGGCCTATAATCTTAGTTTCTTTGCCTCCAACACATTCAAGCGATTTGATTTGTAAATGCTTCGCCTTACCAACACCAGAACGATAAATAAAAGATTGACCGCCACTATGAAATAGAACTTTCTTTAAACCACAATCTATAACATCTAATTCAGGGCGCATTACGACTTTGGAAAATTTCTTCCATTTACATGCCCCTAGATCGCTAGATAAAACAAAAGTAAAATCTTGCGCAGTGTAGCAGCAATCTTCATCAATGAAGTCAATCGAGCGAACAAATGCATTACCACCAGCGCAAGTAGTAAGTACTATCTTAGAAAAAGCGTTATCAACCAAATATATCTTTCGAAGTCGCGCTAAATAAAAGCCCGACTCATAGAACAATCCACAAGAAAGCACAAAGTACAGCACCATCCAAGTCAAGCTTAAATGTACTTTCACGCTTTTTTCTTCTGCCATTGAATAACTTAATGGATCGCCAGAAGAGCCTAAATAAAGGGAAGCAATAAGCAAGACGAGCATAGTAACTAGCACAAGCAGAAACTCCAGAACAGCTATTTCTTTTCGCAAGCTATACAGAATAGGCACTGCAGCAAGAATACAAACTATGGCCATCACTAGCAGAATAAGACTTGCCGCACTAAAGCAAAACGCAAAATAAATCAGCATAAAGGTAAGGAAACCTATTACTACAAACCTTAGCGCAAAAGATTGCAAACTTGGCGCCCCAAGCTCAGTCATTATGCGGTAGTACGCAGCTTCGCCAAGAGAAATAAGAAAACCCGCAAGAGTAGAAACCAAAGGAACTGCAGTTAAAACAACCTGCAACATAACAGTTTCATCAAATGCAATAGTAAAAATATCCACTTAAAGTAAGCTAACAAGATAATTTTATGATCAAATAACTAGATTTGGTATCCGCTAAAACGTGTGGGTAAAACCGCAGGTTTATAACTTTCCCGCTACCCACACAATCATCAGCAAGTTTCGTGTCGTTAGCATTTTGACATCCACTTTTTAAGAACCAATGTAAGACGCTGGCAATCTTAAAATATAAATCAAATTCTGAATCTCAAAGATGATCTATGTATCGAAAAGCCCAGAAACTAAACCTAACTAAATATCCTTACCTTGCAATTCTTCGAGTGAACAAAGTGTATTTTTCCTCGAGTTAATTGATCTGCGAAATAAAAACCCACCCAATGCCCCTTGGTCATATCGAATTCAGCACTGCACGCTCCATACTGAGTTGGATACTTCTTCTTTGTGCTAAATTTTGAATCGGTTTTGTAGTGATAATAAAGAGTATAATCGCCATAATCATCTCGAATGAATTTACCGTTTAGGGTTTTGCTCTTCATTTCATCAGTTTGGATTTTCATTCTCACGTTACAGCCGCTTTGAGAAATCTCTATTTTTCCTGGTTTTCGATGGTGCTCGGTTTCTTGGGCTGCTTTTCCTGGTTCTGCTGTAAGTTCATGCTCAAATTCAAAAACAACTTCAGAAATATGAGTAAGATTAGAAACCCCAGAAAATCTCGAAAGACACCAAACTAATTCTTTGTATAAATAATGACAGATATTTGTTAAATCTAGCCTGTGATACCTGTTCGACTATTGTTTTTGAAAGATTTACCCCACGTTTTAACGAACATATTCGCACCAACGAATACTTCAAGGACATTATCTATCCGAAACTCTTTAAATATTCCGCCATCACATCGTTGTGAAAATAAAATCTTAATTACTTGCTATTCCACACATTACGTATAAACAAAGGTCTCTTCCTGTTTAATTCGCAAAATTGCGATAATAGGCTTTCACTATTGCGACTAGCATTTTTTCATCCTGAGAGAATAGCCCTTTAATGGCTTCGTAAAGCGCTTGCCCTATCATCGTGAAGCGAGCACAACCAGTTATAAAAAACTGATGATATTCTTTATCTTCTTCAGAAAAGGAAGTCCCATTAAATATATTACTCCCGTTTATTTGCACTGAAAAAGTAAATGGTTCGATTTGAAATATTTCTCCTTCATCATTTAAATCTGCAAAATATATTAGCCCTATTTCTTGCAGCAGCTCCATTTCATCTTCAGACGGTCGCCTCGCCTGATAAGTACAAGCCTCCTCAAAGGACAGCAAACCCTTCGAAATAAATTTAGCAAGATCGTCGTCACGTATATACAAAGGAATGTAGTAACTTGAACCGCTTGACAAATCTGTCCTCACTACAAGTTCACATAGCATTCCAAAATTTTCAGCCGATGTCGCATCAAGAAGAGCGAGTCTATCAAGCATTACTTTGCTAACTCCGCTACCTTCCTGCTTGCATTTTCCAGCTAAGATTGCCGCCCAAATATTCTGAATTTCTTCTTCAGAAATAAGCGAAGATTTATCCATAAAGTAATCCATCCAATCTTCACTAGGCAAAACGGGTTCTTTCGACTCTTCTAAATTGGTTTCAAATAATTTATCGGCTTTCTCTATCACTTTCGCATAATTTCTCACTCTTCGACGCATTGATGGAATTAAATACAACTTGGCGGCAATTTCTTCATCCTCTTTCGTAATGCGCCCCTTTTCAATTAATGCATTCGCCAAGTAATTATCACTGTATTCATATCTTTTGTTTCGTGCTGCAATCGCAGAAGAAATGGGGCCCTCACTCGAAGAAACGATATCGGTGATGCCACTAATTAGAGTTTGAATATCCAAGCTATCACCTCTTCTCATAAAAATTCAAAATACGAAGCACTAGCACAACGCTTTCAAACTTCCCTTTTCTAAACCTAGATAAATCACTTTCCCAATTAAGCTCTTTCACTTTTGACTCTATCTTTTCAGCGAGATATGAAGAATAATTAACATATTTTTGCGATAGTACGCCGTTTTAGCACTCAAAGGCAGAATAACCACAAGCGGAATTAAGCATAAAACTGGATGCACAGGATCCAAAGTTAAAGCGAAAGAGAGAATCGCTATTGTTGCCGTAAAAGAAAAGAGCGAAATTCTATTGCTCAAATTGATACAATTCAGAATTTCGGTCCTTAGCAGTTCGTATTCTTTTATTAAATTGTCTTCAGCGCTCATCGGTTTAACTATGACTATCCGCTAAATGAGCCATTGATTTTAGACTCATTTTTAAGAATCCTCCTATTTAGCAATGAATTCCTTTGCGGGAACTCCTATCAAATTACATCCCTTGTTTAAACAGCTTTTAGTAACAACAGCATTTGCTCCAATACGTACATTAGATGCAATGGTTACCCCGCCAAATATCTTTGCTCCTGGACCTATATACACATCATTTCCAATGATAGGTGCTTCTTTAACTTTATCAGGATGAACGCCTATATTGACTCCACTATGAATTATGCAATTAGCGCCAATGCACGCATGGCGACTTATAACTATATTTCCATAATGAGCAACACACAGACCAGGACCGCAAACATTTAGAGGAATAGTTAGCCCGAGCGCGTTACTCTTTCTAACAAACACATACCTCAGCAGTAATCGAAACAATCCTCCCCGTTTACAATTTTCCCAATACTCAAGATGCCTTAAAGTTTTCGTCCACTTCCAAATTGGATCATTAAGCCAAGCCATTGAATTATCAAGGTTTAATATTGGATGCTTTGAGTGAATTCCAAGCGCTATTTTGTCTTGCTCTAAATAGTATTTATATTCTGATTTATTTTTTATCATCTAAATTCTTAGTAATTGCCGGCTAAAATATATTCAACAGCTTCTCTAATTACCCCTCTGCCGCCTTTTGCTTCTGTAACAATTCGAGCAGCACTCCTTGCTTCTTTAGCGGCATCTGCAGGAGTGAAAGAGAGGCCAACATTTTGGAGAAGCTCTACATCATTTAAATCATCACCAATATAAGCGACCTCAGATAAGTCTATGTTTTCCTTTTCGCATAATACTCTAGCTGCAGAAAGTTTATCCTTACAGCCTAGCTCCAGATAATCGAGCTTTAGTTTTTCAGCACGGCGTTTAACCGCTAAAGAGTTCTCGCTGGTTATAATTCCGGTCTTTATGCCGTTATTTTTAAGAAGTTCAATACCTTTGCCATCACGTGTGTTGAACTTTTTAATCTCATCACCTTGTTCGGTGTAATACATGCCAGCATCAGTTAAACAGCCATCGCAATCGGTCAAAAACAACTTGACAGTACCTAATTCACGATTATTCTTAAGTCGCCTGGCAAGTAACTCTTCTATAATTGACCAATCTTGCGGCTCATCTATCTCATAAGCAGTTTCTTCAGGCATTACATAAAGCTTGATCTTTCCTGAAACCCTGTTTTTCGATTCAAGCAATGCTTCGCGACTTGTTATGTATAAGGCACCATTTTCCTGATAGCAACCTTTAAAATCTTGTCGCCTAGGTCGGTTAAATACGTCGTAATTTAGCTCCTTTGCGATACCCGATTCATCTTGTTGCCAATAAAAATGCTTGTCTTCAACAACAGAAAGCACGCTATCGCAGTCAGGAGACAAAAAGGTATTAAATGCACTATCAATATCATCACAGACAAGAAGAGGGGAAGTCGCTTGAATGAAGGCAATATTATCGAATTGGTAATTGTTGGCAAACTCTAATAAAGCAGACTCTGAACTAGCAGTATTTGTTGCAGTCTCTGGGCTACGATCGATGACCTCCACTTTTGGAAGATCTAAATCTTTAACGCATGCTTTTATTTTCTCACTATCAGTAGAAATAAATACCGTATCAATATTCGATGCCTGAGAAGCTGCTTTTGCTGTCCAGTACACAAGCGGTTTTCCACATAAAGGCTTAATGTTTTTTAACGGGATAGAAGTACTTCCACCCCTTACCGGAATAAAAGCTACATTCATATTCCCCACCTATACACGGTTATAATCGTCTTCAATACGGACAATGTCATCTTCACCGAAGTAATCACCAATTTGGGTCTCACCAATAATGAGTTGATCGGTGTCAGATGTATTAGTAATGCGATGTTTTACACCTTTAGGAATAAAAACCACACTACCCTGATTTACCGGAACAAAAGAATCTCCGATTTGGGCGATACCAATACCCGATGCTATGACCCAATACTCTTCACGATGCTCGTGATACTGAAGGCTTAATCTTGCACCAGGTTTTACTTGCATTACCTTTGATTGGTATTTGTCCTGCAAAACAGTTGTTTTGTAAATTCCCCAAGGACGCTTAAAGATTTCAAAATCCATAAGACTTTCGTCAACGTTTAAAAGTTCATCAAAGTTTGGAAGATCACGACACTGGAGCAAGAGCACATAAAGCTGCTTTCTAGTAATAATCCCTAGCAGGATTTCATCTGCGTCCAGAATAGGAAGAAAATCAATACGCCTGTCTTTGAAGATCTCTATCATGTCCTCAAGTTTTACCGACGAACCAACACTCGTAAAATTCTGATTGGGTGTTAACGAATCCTCTAACACTGAACCAGCGATTAAAGCACGGCGGATATCACCATCGGTCAAGGTTCCTACTACTCTTTTATCTTTATCAACAACCAATACAAAACCCTTTTGGTTTTGATCTATTAATCGAAGCGCCTCAAGAAAAGTAGAGCTTTGTTTAACTATAAAATTTTCAAGGTTAGTCATTTTGATCACACTTGTTTAGTGCTTGCGATACTTCAATTTCTCACGCTGAACCGCTTCAATGTCAAGATACTCTTCACTCTTATAAGAAAGCGCTTCAGCAACATTGTCGAGATTTACACGCAATTGATGCATTTCATCTGGTTCAAGAGATGCGGCATGGTCGGTACCCTTCCATGCTTTGTTCATAGTAAAGTGGCGCTCTAAAACTGTTGCCCCAAGTGTGTAAGCCGCCAAATCTGGAGCAATGCCAATATGGTGTCCTGAAAAACCAATCGCTTTAACGTCTTTTCCGTACGCTTCCTTTAAACGAGTAAGCTCGTAAAGACAAATATCTTCATACGGAACCGGATAACCTGAAGTGCAAGCATAAAGAATTAGATCTTTGTTTCTGCCTTTAGATTTAAATAACTCTACGAGTTTCTGCTCTTCGTTTCGTGTAGTCATACCGAGCGAAATTTGTATTTCGCCTTCGTAGTTATCGCATAACCACTCAAGCATTTCATAATGGTTATTGCATGCAGAAGGAATCTTAATAAACTGTGGCTCTAATGATGCGATTTCTTTTGCTGAAGTTAAATCCCAAACACTTGTTGAATAGATAATTCCAGCTTCTTCGCACCATTTTTTTAGCTGCGCGTGCTGTTCAACATCAAACTCCAGAAATTCTCGATGCTCACCGTATGTTTTACCATACGAATTTTCTGGATGGGGATGCGGTGCATTGTACTGTTCTGGAGTAAGCAACTCTTTATTGCAACGCTTCTGAAATTTGATTGCATCTGCTTTGCAATAGCACGCTGCGGTGTTAATTAAATCCCGGGCAATAGCCATTTGCCCTTTATGATTACACCCAGCTTCAGCTATAAGAAACGCTTTTTCCATAACTTTCCTCTCCTTATTCTATTTTCAAAAATCTCTTATACGTACAAACTACTTAGATGTTTGATTTCGCAAAAATGTAAACGTTTTCCGAATGTCGCTTTTTGTTAGTAACAAATAGAGAAAATAGGAAATTAGATATACAACAATTGCACAAACCGTATTTAGTAAATAACAACTAGCTAAAAAAACTGATGCCAATACGATTTCTAAAATTGCTGGTTTCACAACTGATATGTTCAATGATTTTTGAATGGAAAGCTCCAACAACAAGCAACGAAAAGCTAGCACGTATGGAACTACAATTACTGCGCAAAATATACTATCTAATATATAGACAGCAAAAAACGCACATCCCAAACTGAGCAACACAGTTACAACATTTACTTTACAAAGGGTTCGTTCACCACGCAAAGCTTTCATATAGGCATTAACTAGCAACTGAGTTTTCCCCTCAAATAAGCAAATGGGAAACAAAAACGCAAGAAAGTAAATACTTTCAGCATAGTCAGGAAGCCAAACATTCAAAAATTCACGCAACGGATAGTAAAGAAGAAGAAAAAGACCCAAAATAAGCATTAAAAGAGACCTAACATAAATATAGGTCTCTGAAAGTTTTTGCTTACTCATATGCTTTAATAACGGAACTAGAACGACACCCATCGCCGCAACAACGACCATTAAAAACTTTGACATATTAAATGAAAGTGCTATTTGGCTAAATGCTTCTATTCCGTAATGATTCTCGATCAAAAGTTGAACAACCGATGTTATTAAAATACTTGCAACATTAGATACAAGAAGAAAAATACCTACATGGATATTTGTTCTCATTTCATTGAAATATGTTTTAATGTTTCTTCTGTAGAGCTTTTCAAAAAGTACTTCCTTGCAAAAGTAAGCCCCGAGAGCAAAAGCAGAAATCTTTCCCAAAATATCAGTAACGATTAGAATATTTGCTTCTCGAATTCCGCCAAACAAAAAAGAAATTAAAAGAAGTGCATACACAACTTTTTCAATAAGAATGATTGCAGAATATTCCTTCATTCTGTTTGTTGCCTGCATTATTACTGAAAAAAATATTTTCGGAGTAATGAACAGAAGTGCGAAACTGACGCCAGAATAAATTACGAAATAGTCAGTTCCTCCAAAAAAAATAAAAATGCAGATTTCCGAAAATACCGCAATAGCGATCGTCATTAAACACAAACCACAAAATTGCGAGGAAATTATTTCTTCATCTAGATCATCGTAGCTTGTTCCGACACTTCTAAGATAAAGACCATCGCACCAGCCGAAGTGAAAATAGAATGCATACGAGACTAGTAGCAAATACAGTTGAAAGTAGCCGTATTCAGCAACCCCAATTAATCGAGGAATAATTAAAACCACAACTGCATTTACTAAAAATGAGGTTAAATTTGAAGAAACGGTAAAAGTAATATTTTTTACAATAGATTTCATTATTACTTTTTATTCTTCTTATTTGTCCTGAATAAATAAATTAGAAGCACTAGGACAACAAAAACCAAAAGTCCAGCAATCCAATTTGAAGTGCCATAATAAACTACGCTATAAATCTCAGCACAAACGTAACAGTACACCAGGAACAACACTGGAGAGTTTTTGAGCTTCAATTCAAAAAACCCAATAATGCTTGCAATTAAACACGAAACTAAAACAATCCCCAAAAATCCATAATTATAATATGCTTCGGTAAGTAAAAAAGCACCCATTGTCATTAAAGAGGAATCGTAAAGTTCTGGATGTATAAAAGGAAGAAGGATTCTTCCAGTATTTTCCTGAAACGCAGTATCAGAAATAAAAGGTAAAATATTAATCAAAGCATTCAAATAAGTATTGATTTCAGGAAAAGATGGTCTATTCAAAATCATTGCATTTAAACTGTAAAAAATATTTCTTTCATGTTTAAAATAAGCATCCATATCTAAATTATGTAAGTCTAGGTTAGATCTCATTTCTCCAATAATGGATAGTAGAAAATAAAAAAGAATCGCTAAAATAAAAATTAAAATTATTGATTTTAAGCTAATGTTTCTTTTAAAGACTGCAATCGTGAATATTACCAAGACGATTTCTACTAAAAAATATCTGTATCCAAATAACGCAAGCACAATATCGCATGCAAAACAAAGTGCGATAACAAAACCAGAAAGCAATTTAATAAAGTTTGTTTTTTGAATATATCCAAGGAAATAAAGAATAACGAGCAATAATTGTATTACACGATACAGTTTAACCAGACTACTACTTTGAACTGAATAATCACGAGCAGTAAATAGCCCACTATAGCCCACCATATACAACAACATTAATAGTTCAACAAAACAGATCACCACAATGAGCCATTCAGGGACTAAGAACAAATCTATGTTACCTGAGATCCTTAACGAGGTTTTTGCTGATCTATTGGATTTTCCCGAAAAGAGAAAATACACAAAATTAAATATCAATATTGCTAAACTAATAAAGCTTAAACTCGCATAGTTTAAGCTTTTAGTTGCGTAGTTCGCTCTCCACGATGTTTCAGGAAGATGACATACAAAAATAAGAAACCCCAGAACAACAAGAAGTTCAAGCATTAGAAGCAAATAAAGAAGAGATAGAATTCTTTTATGCAGAAATGCATCTAATGCAACAACAACACTAATCAGCGCGACTATAACAATTATTACACACGCATGAACATCATTCTGAATAGGCATAATAAGAAGAACGAACGTCATACATATTGAAGCTAAAGGAAGTAGAACATTTTTTATTTCTGATTTAGATTGATGCATTTAGAAAGGTAACACCTATTTTAGTTCCAAATTTTCTAACTCTAGATCTAAAACAAATCTTCAAATTGAATTCTCTTGAATATTTCAAGTTTTCCGCCACGTGTAGCATTCAGAATCTCCACGCCTCGATTTTGAGATTCTATATTGGCTAACGAATAAGCAAAGTTTGTTCCTTCTAGGTATTGGAAGACCAAATAACTTCCAGAATGATCATCAAATACGTGATCAACAACATTTTCTTTATAATGAAATACACCATTTGAATCTACGATTTTTGAATATGAATGATCCATTCCTATTAGTATTATTTCGGAAAAACCCATATAGAGAGCTAATTGAATCGCAATATAAGTAACGGTATATCCCATAGATACATGATGAGATACATCTGTAGATATCGAAATATTACGTTTAGAATATTTTTTTAAAGAAAAATAGTCTAATCTAGAATTTAAATACAAAACTTTCTTGTTAACGTTTTTAATTTTTTTTCTGTGAGAGTAATTTAGAAATATTTTATCTGCTGTTAAATCTGGCAGCCGATCACCTTCGCGATCTAGAAAATTTGGGTCTGTTGCAATGTAATACGTTGGACGCCACTTTGTCTTTTCAAAAAGCTCATAAACCCTATTGGATCCAAATGAAAATTCATTTTTTATGCGATCCAAGTCTGCAACCTTTAGACTGGGACCATTTCCAACAATGAAGCATCTCTCTCCTTTTTTTGAGTTACGCATTTGCTTTAGGACTTTAGAATCTTCACTTTTTGAATACAAATAATCTCGAAAAATGAACTGTAGATTTTTAAATGGAAAAGAAACAATTCTTACCGGCATGCAGTGTTTCAATTTCATTTTATTAATCATGATTTTGTCTACATCATCTGTTTTTTCTCTAAACATAAACTGTCTCTTTTATAGATTTCTACAAGCTCTTTATATAGAATTTTTCCTGATTCATTTCGAGGAATACATTCTATAGGCACTTCAACAAATAAAGATTTATTTAAATGAAGCTTTTCGCTTAAATAAGTGGAAGATCTTCCAACTGCTTCTGTGTTTTCAATAAAAATGAGCATTGCCTCATCGTTGCCAGCACATGCACATTCTATTTTGAGATCATTAAGTATCAGCCGCTCACATTGATCCAAACTCACCCGATGTCCGAGAAGTTTTAAAAAGCGAGATAACCTGCCTGTTATGTAATAACAGCCATCTTCATCCCTACGAGCTAAATCTCCAGTTCTGTAAGTTCCTTTCCAAACATCTCCAAGCAATAAATCATCTTTGGAGATAGCATATCCCATCGTCACATTTGGGCCCGAATAGCACAGTTCTCCCTCAGCAGGACCGTCAGATAATTCATTTCCACTTTCATCAACAAGAAAAAGCCTACCTTCGGGAATAGCTTTACCTATGCTACCAATCTTCTCTAGTGCTAAAGAAGGATCCAAATAAGCAAGTCGAGCTGACGTTTCTGTTGTGCCAAAAGTAGCAAAAAAGCGTTTGTCTGAATTTGCTGAATATTCAGCCAATTCTAGAAAGCGCTTATCGGTTAACCTTCCTCCGCCTTCAGCTATAGTTTTTAAGTATGGGAATTTTTTACTAAAGAATTTTAATCGAGCATATATCTCGAAAGTAAACGGAACTCCTGTAATATTTGTCGCTTTATTTTGTTCCATAAAATCCCAATAACCGGACTCTAATGGATTATAATTGCACAGTAAAATAGTAGCACCTACATATAAGTGGGTATTTAACACATTTAAACCCATCGTATATTGAAGGCCCAAATCAACGAAGGCTCTTTCATCGGATGTCCACCGGAATGCTCTTGCTACATTTTTTGCGTTACTTTCTAGATTTCCCTTTTTATATCGAACTAATTTTGGACTTCCCGTTGAACCTGACGTTGACATACACAACTGCAATAACGGATTTAATTCATAGATTTCGCATTCCGTCTGATATAAAGCGTAATCACCATAGCTAAATAGCTTTTCCCAAGATTTCGAGATACAGGAGAAACTCATCGGTGCCCAAACCAAATGTGGCATATATTCTTTATATAAGGACTCAAAAAAGGTCTTATCTATAGAAGAACTTAACATTAATGGTACAACATCATGCTCTACCATAGAAATATAGCCGATTACGCTTGGAATCTTATTTGAACATAAACAAAAAGCAAATGATCGTGTTTTTAAATACTTTCCTAGATTTTCAACCTCATCACAAAGCTCCCCATAAGTCATTACACAATCCGATGTATCAACCAACGCTTTTTGTGATTTTTCTTTTAATTCAATATTTAGAAACATAATTAATCTCTATAGCTCTATGCCATGCTTTGCTAAAATCCGTTTTCCATTTTCATACGATCCAAAATGAGTAATCTCTTCAGGCTCAAACATAAAGTCATAAGCTTCTTCAATTGCCGCTATAAGTTCCATATGGGCTAACGAATCCCAAACCGGAGTATCTTTGAATGTTAATTTTTCGTTAAGTTGATCGTTATCTATATTAAGAACTTTAATAAACGCTTTATCGTACTTTGTAAGAACCATAATCCACCTTCTTATTTATTAGGTCTATTTGCAAAACGTTGAACAATTTTCATTGCATTTCTTCTGAGTAGCGGATAATCCTTTTTTAAGATTTCCGAATATACTGAATCGCAACCAAATTCTTCGTTATAAATAACTAAATACGGAGTTGCACCGAACCTCTTCTGCATATTCTTCATATTTGTGTTTGTTTCGAGGGCAGACATTATTACCTTATCAACTTTTAAATAATCAAACGCAAAATCGAATCCCAGGCAAAATGACTCTATACTCTGCAGTGGAGTACCCATGCAGATAAAACGGCCTGTTTCTACTGAATTTTCCGAAGGATTAAAGTTATAGACCCCCCGCATACCAATTGCATTTCCGCTTTTATCCTCAATCACAAATAGATAATCATCTGGTTTGTTTTGTTGCTGAGCAATATATTTTCTTTGGTCTTCTACCGTTCCTTCTGCCCGATGAATATATCTGCTTTTTTCTGGATCGGAACGCATTTTGTATGTCACTTCTGCATCAAATTCCTCAATTGTTCGCATATTCACCGTAAGGCCATATATCTTTTTCTCAAAACGCATTTTTACCCTTCAAAAGCATTTACTGCATCAATAACATAATTAATTTCCGACTCCGGCATCCCCGCATATATCGGAAGACTTAGTTCCTGCTTCGCAAATAAGTCGGTCTTGGGAAGATCTTTTTTTGTAAAACTATTACCCTCATAGCATTTTTGCTGATACGGAGGAATTGGATAATGGATCTGTGTCTGAACGCCTTTTTCAGCAAGGTACTTTTGAAGCTTATCTCGATTTTTGCTTCTTATTGCAAAAATATGAAAAACAGGATAATCATTCTCGCGTAACTTTGGCAACAAAACATGCGGATTTGAAACCTCTGCTAAATATCTTTTTGCTATTCGTCTTCTTTCCTCGTTGCATTCATTCAAATGCTTAAGACCAACTTGCAAAACAGCCGCCTGCAATTCATCCAAACGGGTATTTAGACCTTCTATCTCATTTATGTATTTTTTTCTACTTCCATAGTTTCTAAGCATCCTAAGCTTTTCTGCCAATTCATCATTATTAGTTGTACAAGCACCGCCATCACCCATGGCACCCAATGGTTTTGTTGGATAAAAGCTATAACAAGCTATATCAGCCAATTGTCCAGCACTAATTCCATCCAACATTGCACCATGCGATTGAGCGCAATCTTCAATCAAAAACAGGCCATGGTGATCGCATATCTCTCGCATAATAGAAGTATTGCTGCACTGACCATACAAATTCGTCGTAAGTATAGCTTTGGTTTTATCTGTAAGAGCTTGTTGAATTAGATCTACGTCAAGCTGATAATAGTCATCGCAATCGACAAACACAGGTGTAGCATCATTTTCCGTCACCCCTAAAACAGTGGCTATATAAGTATTGCCCGCGACTATTACTTCGTCACCCTTACTTATTCCTAAAGCTCGTACTGCTAAAATCAGCGAATCCTGGCCACATCCAACACCAATACAATGTTTTGTATTAAGATAGTCCGAGAATTGTTTCTCAAACAGTTCGAGTTGCTTCCCTAATATATACCAACCAGAACGAGCTGTTTTCAGCAGCACTTCCTCATATTCCTTTTGATAAAGCAGAAAAGTTCGTTTCAAATCGATAAATGGTACGTTCACTAGTTCTCCGATCTTGCCGTAGCCACTCTTTTAAAAACCTCATAATCACGAATATAGTCGGATTCGTCATAATACTCAGATGCCGCAACCACCAATACGGATTGCTCCATCTCCCAATTCATTGTTCTCCATACCAAACCTTCTACAATAAGTCCGATAGAAGGAGAATCCAATAAAACGCTTTCTTTGGTTTTTCCATCATCGAGTCCAATTCGAATTTTCCCATAAGGGCAAAACAGTAATTGTTTCAACTTTTTGTGGGCATGCCCCCCTCTTTCTATTCCTTCAGGAACTTTATAAATGTAGTAAATTCTTTTAATAGAAAAAGGAATATTATGGTTTGCCTCGAAAAAGGAAAGGCTGCCTTTTCCCTTTGTTTCAACAGTCTTAATATCTATTAAATTAAGTAGTTTCAAATTAGACATAATGCTTAATTGATCGAACAACCATCAACCTGTAATACTTGTCCAGTTATGTATGAGGCCTTATCAGAAGCCAAAAAAAGAACCGCATTTGCAATTTCATTTGGTTCAGCGATGCGGCCCATCGCTATCCTTGTAATTCTTCTTTCTAATGCTTCTTGCGAGGCCTGTTTAATCATTTCTGTGTTAGTTAGACCGGGAGCTACCGAATTTACTCGTATAGAGTACGGAGCCAACTCTTTGGCTGCAGATTTAGTAAATGCAATAACGGCTCCTTTTGTCGCCGAATATACCGCCTGCCCGGGGTTACCCGTAATTCCCACCCCAGACGAAATATTGATAATGGAGCCCGAAACTTTTTTCTGTCGCATAATTCTTGAAGCATACTGAGTCATTAATATCGTTCCGAATACGTTCGAAGAAAACATTGAATACATATGCTCTTCGTTAATTGCTCCAATCAGTTCATTAAACTCAATTCCAGCGTTATTTACGAGAACATCCAAAGACCCGTGTTCTTTCTTTATCTCCAACAACGTCTTAGAAACCATTGAAGAATCTGAAACATCAAATCCTTTATAAAATAAATTCTTTACATTCGTGCTCAATATCCAATCAGGACTTTCACTACTTCTGCCTGTAGTTATAACTTTTGCTCCCTCTGAAACAAATAACAAAGCTATCTCTTTACCTATTCCACGAGTCCCACCCGTAACCACACAGACTTTATCTTTCAGAAGATTACCCATTGCTGTCTGCCTCATTCATCTGACAAGATGTACATTCAATCAACTGCGTGAATTTTTTTTCATACTCTTCAGGAATATTTCTCATACTGAATGCTCTACCATCTTTGTTGTACCCAACAAAGCTTCCACCTCCAACTTTGGCGTGGTCGGCGCGTTCCCTCCTATTGAATACCATCTTGAATAGGGCGATAACCATTTTGCAATCCACTAAAAAACTTACATTTTCTACGTACCAAATATCGTTTTCAAACTGTTCCTGATATAACCGAGTCGAACCATCACTACCTATTGTTGGGCATTCAAGACCTGGTTTAATGGCTGTACGCATTTTGTGACGCTCGCTATATCTATCAAGAAAAGCAACCGGCAAAGGACGTGGACCAATAATGGACATATCTCCTTTAACTACAAACCAAAAATTTAATAATTCATCTAAAGAGGTTTTTCGAACAAATCTTCCAAACTTTGTTGTTCTTTGTGGTGCTGGTAAAAGATTTCCTTCTTCATCAGTAGCATTAGTCATATTTCTGAACTTCACTAAAGTAAAAGGTTTATTATTTTTACCCAATCTCTTCTGTTTAAATAAAATCGGATTCCCAACATCCAAGAAAGTAATTATTCCAATCACTAAATTAATAGGCAAAGTTACGAGAAAGCAAGGAATACCGATTATCAGATCAATAATTCTCTTAATGTACTTTGTATATATTCCTTGTTTTGGAACAACTTCACTACTATTTTTATTGACATTTTCAAGATTATCCTTGCGTGCCATTTTCGCTATTTCGATACATTTATCCATATAGTTTTACCTATGCATTTCATTAAGAATTTGCATTATTTCTTTATGAACATCTAAACGATCACGTATTTCACCATTACGTGCGCACTCAATAGGAATCCAATTCAAGTAATTGCAACACCATTCTGCTGCTTGACGGCTACACTCCAAATAATCCAAATCACGCTCATGAATATCACGTTTGGATTTATCACCGTTGTATCTTTTATCTAGAAGTTTCTGACTAGTTGCAGTATCCAAACGTAAGTAGAACACCTTATGGGTTTTTGGAAGTCCAAGCAATTCGTATTCGTAATGAAAAAGCCAATCAACGAATTCTTTCCATTGAGATTTTGGAAGCTTGGAACACTGATGAATGGCATTGGAAGTGGTATATCTATCAGCAATAAATACATCACTTGATTCGTAAATGGAACGCCATTCTTTTAAATAACTCACTAATCTATCCATAGCAAAAAATGAGGATGCGGCATATGCATTTACATCACTTGCCTGTTCACCAAAGCCGCCATGGAGATAATCTTCTACTAGTGCGGCTGATGGTTTCCCATATTGCGGGAAGGATATACTTGCTACCTTATATCCATTCTGTTGCAGCTTTTCGCGCAATAAGCCCGTTTGGGTTTCTTTCCCGGATCCATCTAGACCTTCTATCGCAATAAGCTTTGCTGACATTATTGGCCTTGATTTTTATACCGTGCTTCTACTTCGGTTTTACTTGATTGCCACCATGCTTCGTTTTCTCTGTACCAAGCAATGGTTTCCTTCAGTCCATCGGCAAAATTAGTATGCTTTGGCTGCCAGCCTAATTCATGTTGTAGCTTTGAAGAATCAATTGCGTAACGTCTATCGTGACCAGGCCTATCCTTTACCCAATCGAAATCATCAACGGATTTTCCCATCTGTTTTAGAATTGCTTGGAGAACATCAATATTGCTCTTTTCGCCATTGGCACCAACTAAATAAGTTTCCCCAATTTGACCTTTTTCGAGGATGGTCCAAATCGCAGATAAATGATCATCCACATGAATCCAATCACGAACATTTAAGCCATCACCATACAACTTAGGCTTAATTCCAGACAGGATGTTTGTTATCTGCCGCGGAATAAATTTTTCTATATGCTGACGAGGTCCATAATTGTTTGAACAATTAGAAATAGTTGCCTTAACTCTATAAGTACGCACCCACGCGCGCACCAACATATCGGAAGCAGCCTTGCTAGAGCTATAGGGACTAGACGGATTATAAGGCGTGCTTTCTGTAAACTTTTTAGGATCATCTAACGCTAAATCACCATATACTTCGTCGGTAGAAATATGATGAAATCGCACATTGTGCTTACGTGCAGCTTCTAACAAAGTATAAGTACCTTCAATATTAGTGCGAATAAACGGCTGCGGATTAGCAATGGAATTGTCATTATGCGATTCTGCTGCAAAGTGAACGCATGCATCCACTTCATTAAACAACTTTTCCACTAGTTCTTTATCGCAAATATTTCCATAAACAAACTTTACATTGTCTTCAGGTAAGCCAGTTAAATTATCGACATTTCCTGCATAAGTAAGAGCATCGAGTACGATAATTTTTACATTAGGCTTATTATTTACCGTCCAATGAACAAAATTAGATCCAATAAAGCCTGCTCCGCCTGTCACTAAAATTATATTTAATGAATTGCTTTTCATATTAATAATTTGCTCCAGAATTTGAACTATTAAGCACTTTTCCAGAAACAACAGCTTTCAAGTACTTTCCGTATGAAGACTTACCGTACTTATTTGCAGCTTTAATTAAGGCCTCTTGGTCAATCCATCCGTTGTTGTAGGCAACTTCCTCCAAGCTTCCTATCTGGATGCCTTGATTGTTTTCTACAACCCGAACATATTCAGTTGCAGCAAACAAACTTTCCATAGTGCCTGTATCAAACCATGCACTTCCACGATGAAGAAGTTTTACTCCTAAGGTTCCATCCTCTAAATACATTCTGTTAAGATCGGTTATTTCTAACTCGCCTCGATCTGAAGGTTCTATTTTTTTTGCCCATTCAATCGCGCGATTATCGTAAAAATATAATCCCGTTACAGCATAATTGCTTTTTGGGTGCTTTGGCTTTTCTTCCAAAGATATAGCTTTTCCGTTGTTGTCGAATTCAACTACGCCAAAACGTTCTGGATCCGAAACATAATATCCAAAAACAGTAGCACCATATTCTTTTTTGGCTGCCTCTTTAAGACGAGAAGTCAACCCGCCACCATAAAAAATATTATCGCCAAGTGTAAGTGCAACCCTATCTTTGCCAACAAACTCTTCTCCAAGTATTAGAGCTTGTGCTAATCCATCTGGACTCGGTTGTTCTTTATAAGAAAGCTTTAAACCAAACTGGCTTCCATCTCCCAGCAGTCGTTTGAAGTTTGGAAGATCCTTTGGTGTTGAAATAATTAAAATTTCCTGAATTCCCGCCAACATAAGAATTGACAGCGGATAGTAGATCATTGGCTTATCGTACACTGGCAACAACTGCTTACTGGTAACAGTTGTTAGCGGATATAGCCTTGTTCCTGATCCACCCGCAAGGACGATGCCTTTCATGGATACCCTTTCGGAATTATTAAATTCTTCAGTGTTTACGGACAATCTCTAATCCAGCTTTAATGGTCGTGCGGCGACCGCACATCCAAATTTCTAGATACGCTAAACGTTTATGCCTATCTATCTTTTTCACCAGGCCCGTGTAATTCATTAAGGGCCCTTTTAACACTACAATCTCGTCACCTTCAATAATGCCTTCCGACATTTTCATAACGTGATCGGTGTCCCCAATAAATGCGCTAATAATAGTTTTTTCTTCGTCAGCTAAGGGAATGAAATGTTCGCTGCCATCGTGCAACATTTTTGTCATACGACTTACTTTGTTTAATTCTTTTCTGAATGCTTCAGGTGTTTTGGTATCTACAAATACATACCCAGGAAATAACACTTCATTGCGATATTTCCAAATCCCTGAATAGCGTTTTTTAATTTCATACTGTGGAATAAAACAAGAACTATACGTAGATGAATCAAGCAGTTTTTCTATTTGGTAGCTAACCGTATGCTCTTGCCCTCCAACAACTTGAACGACATACCACATACGAATCACCTCCCCGCAAGGCGGGTTACTGATTTATCTACGTTTGGTTGCCTTCGATGGAATAAAGACATAGCTTCGCCACAGGAAGCTAATCCTTGCGTAAACACAATCATTCAACTCTTAGCTGCTAACCAAACGCGCACTCAGCGACGATTTAGCGCATTCAAAGATATGTACAACCAAAACGGCTTGAATATGAACCACAAACATTCAAACTCTCATGCCCCGAAGCTTAAAACTCGTGGTTCATGTTCAAACGGTTTCTTTAGCTTTCAAGTTCCTGTGTAAGCTCTTTAGGACCTCAAGCAGGAATTCAAAACCGCCAAGCTTTTTCTTAACAGCGTTCCTAATTAAAGCCCTTTGCTGCAGTCAAATAAACACTTTCGTAACGTTCAATGCGTTTCATGCACCAAAAATTTCCGCCCTGTAGTTTTTGCATTTCACCTGTTAAATAGCCCAGTAAATCCTGTAACATTTGAACCCGTTCATGCGACTACATCCTTGCGTGAGCACCCTTTGCAAAGAATTCTTTTCTTGCACGCCATAACAGCTCATAGGCCAACGGACCATGAGCATCACTTGCAATAAAATTGACCAGTCCTTCCTCAAATAACTTCTTTGCCGTTTTCTTTATGGGGCTAAACGAACCTTCCCCCATAAAGTCCGACGACACCTGTATCTTGCAGCCAGCTCCAACGAACTGACGAACAATATCTATGTTTTCCTGTACGGGTTTATAGCGTTCTGGATGCGCAATAATAACGGTGTAGCCTTTACCTTGAAGCTGAAAGACAATACGCTCCCAATCAGGCGGCAAACTTCGCGTTGGTAACTCTAGTAAAAACTCGCCCGTTTCAAAACCTAAATAATCGGCCCAATCCATACCTAGTTCCATAAGCTTTTTGTAGTTCACTTCAAAGCCCATAGTCATTTTGGGTGCCATGCGAATTTTTGAAACTTCAGCCTGCAAGGCATAAAACGCATCCCACATGGCATCGTAGTCAAACCAGGGATCCCTACAGTGAGGCGTACACACAAACGAGGTAACCCCGGCCCGCATGGCAGCTTCTACCATTTCTAGGGATTCTTCCATGGAACCCGACCCGTCATCTACGCCCGGCAATATGTGGCAGTGCACATCGCGCATAAACTAGTGACGCCTTCCCTGAGAACGATCGATGCGAGGCGTATTAGAACGACGCGCCTGCTGCACGCCTGCTGCTACAGCCGATTTCTTCCATGATTGGCTGTTAGACACAGGATTAACCGTGTTTTGTGTTTGTTGGGCAGCACGCTGATTTTGTGCAGCCTGGGCTTGAGCAGCCTGCGTTCCTTGTGCCATGCCCACACGATTATTGCGTCCCTGCGCTTGTTGCGCTGCTTGCTGCTGCGCTGCCTGGGCACGTCCCTGTTGGGCACCCTGTTGTGCTACCGGGGCTTGACGACGCGGACCGCGCGGAACAGCAGGAGTTGCAGGAGCCGAAACAGGGCCAGTATTACCCGTGCTGCCCTTCTTGCGCGCACGACGAGCTTCTTTTTCGGGATCTACGCGCTGATTGTCCTTGTTATAGTAGGCGTAATAGTATTCAGAACCCGTACCTTCGCAGAAGGTTGCGCACGCACCAATAATGTTTGCTTCCGCTTTTTGAAGCTGGTCATAGGCGGTAAGAATTTCATCACGCTTAGCGCCGCCAATTTTTACTACCAGAATTACGCCATCCACCAAGCGGGACAGAATAGCCGCATCGACAAACGTACCTACCGGTGGAGTATCAAACAAAACATAGTCGTAAGCATCACACGCATCATCTACCAACTTTGCGTAAGCGCGTGATGAAAGTAAATCGGCAGGATTAGGAATGTTGGGTTCAGTATCTAGGAAATAGAAGTTAGGCGCCCCCGCAGAAACTACTGCTTCTTGTAAGGTAAGCGCATGGGACATTACCGCATACGCACCATGCGCCGCATGTACTCCAAGAGCAGATGCTGCACTTCGGCGACGCATGTCAGCTTCAACCAGCAGTACGCTATTGCCGGCACTCGCAATTGCTTTGGCCAATTCAATAGTGGTAGTAGTTTTACCTTCGTTGGGAACTGCACTAGTAAGCACAATGCTTTGCATAGGACTATCTACTGACGCAAAGCGAATATTTGCCAACATAGTTTTTGCAGCATTTTGAATTTCTAAGGTATTAGATGCTGCCTTCTTTTTCTTTTTAGCCATATGCGTCACCTCCTTTATTTAATGGTTGGAATTTTGCCAATAACAGGAATATCCAACAGCTCTTCAATTTCTTCAGGCTTACGAATACGGGTATTAACCATATCCATAATGACCACGATGACCACCGCCACAAAAATGCCTGCCAAAAAAGCCACTGCAATATACATGGTGCGCGGAGGACCCGAAGGAGAATCGGGTGTGGCAGCCTGGTCGATTACGTTTACTGCTTCAATATCCATGATTTCTTGCGCTACCGTATTGGTAGTATTTGCAAGCCCATTAGCAATAGCTGCAGCAGAATTAGGCGTATCGCCTGTTACCTCAATGGTAATAAGACGCGTGGTGGTGGAACTAGTTACCTCTACGTCATAGCCTGCCAATTCCTGCTCGGTCATACCAAGCTGGTTAGCTGTTTGATTCAGTACGCGCTCACTCTGGATAAGCTGCGACACGTCGTTGGTAAGCATTTGAGAAGCAGAAAGATCGGTTGAAAGCGTGGTGCCCGACTGTGATTCCGAAGAATTTGCCAGCACGTACATAGACACGCTTGCCGTGTAGGTATTTGCCAGCGCCACATAACTAAATACCGCTGTTACCAAAGCAAAAATGATAGGCAACGCAATACACAGCTTTAGATGCTTTTTAATTATTTGAAGTAACTCAAGTAAGGTCATTGATTAAATTCCTTATTTCCTTTTGCGTCTTTCCTCTAACTTCTTTTAAATTGTTCTGTATTACCCTTCAGAACCCGTTCCTGAACTTGCGTTGGAGTTTCCATCGTTTGTTCCAGAATCTGTCCCTACATCTGTTCCGGAATCTTCACCAGATTCAACGGCTTGAGTGTTCTTGGTAAGAACGTTTGCCTTGCTAGGATCCTGGCCGGTATCTACCATTTGCATCATGTCTGCCCATTCATCTTCAAGCGTGATGGTGTAGGACACGCCATCTATAGTCTTAGTGGTAGAAGGCACCATGGCAGAATAGAAGTAGTAATGTTCGGCCTGTTGGAAGGTTTGCGCCAAGTTCACCAGTTCATCAAGCGAATAGTCGGTAGAAATACAATTAGCCAGCGACTGTACCGCTCCGGGAAGTTCCGTTGGAGGCAAGGATAAAACGGTATCTGCAATAGCTTGTACAATAATGCGCTGGTTTTCGGCACGCTGGAAGTCGCCCTCGTTATAGCCATAACGCTCACGCGCAAAGGCAAGGGCCTGTTCGCCATTTAAGCGCTGCATACCCGCATTTAATTCCACCCCAGTATTGGATGCACCGGTCTGATCGTTGGATTCAGGAATGTCTACCCAAATACCACCAAGCTGATCTACTGCCTTTTCCAGTTCGTCAAAATGAATTTCTGCATAGTGGGAAATTTCAACGCCTGACATTTTTTCTACGGCTTCAACTGCACCTGCCGGCCCACCAAAAGCATACGCTGCGTTAATTTTTTGCGTTCCGTGGCCTTCGATTTCCACCTTGGTGTCACGAGGAATAGAAACAAGCGTTGCTTTGCCAACATTGGCATCAATGCGTACCAAAATTATGGTATCCGAACGACTTGCCGTGTCATTTTCACGAGCGTCCGAACTCAGCAGCAACACGTAGTAGGGCTCTTGTGCAGTACTTTCGCTTAATACGGTATCTAATTCACTTTGTTGCTGGGAATCCATTTTCATAGAATCGGAAATTGAATTCATATAGAGTGCCGCAGCGGCACCAACCGCAACACACAGCACTACAATAACGGCCAGTACGATGAGAAGCACCTTTTTGGCCTTGCCATGCTTCTTACGCTTTTTACGCACGCGCACCAAATCGGGATCCGCCAAAGAAGAAGATTGGGACGAAGCATGGCCAGTCCGAGATGACGAAAATGCACGACCCGCCGAAAAAGAGTTCTCTTGTGAGGAATGTCCCATTCGGGGGGTATTTGAAGTGCGATTTTGTTGTTGAGGTGTATTGGTAGGATTATTTTGAGAATTACTATGTGTACTGTGCTTAGCCATAAACCGTAAAGAATAACCTTCCTTTGCCCTTTCAAGAAGGCAAAGTAAACCTATACATACAGTTCAATAGCGTATCGGCAAATAAGAAATATCAAAGCGTTTCGTAACGTTCAATACAATATGTGTCATAAAAGAGCTGAGGCTTTCAGCAGCGTTACAAAATGTCCACTTAACGGTAGCTTTAGTGCTCACTCAAGACGACGAAAGGTTCGTCTAGAACAACAGGATTATCCGAGATGACGAAACAAAAAATCCCTGTTCCAAAACGGAACAGGGACCTTGTCGAAAACGTGCCTTGTATTCGTGGCACGCAAAATAAGTATAGGTGCTTATCTGCCTATCGCAGGTAGCGGAAGTGTTCAGCGGTTCAGTTTGCTTGTCCACTTGGCTTGCTGACTGCTTCCACTTCAATCAATAAGGAACAGCGGCCTTGATTGAAATTCTTTCATGAATTCAATCTTTTGCGCTGAATAGCTTACTCAAAGTCGTACAAATCCTTTGTTGCATGCTTAAAGTCTTCGTACACTTCTTGGGCAATAGCGTCATCCAAAACCAACTCAAATTCAGCAGGCTGACCATCCGCATCAAGTTCCGTTACTTCCAAAACGGTAACCTCGCCAGAGCCACCTACTTCAGAGCCATCGCCAACATTATAGAAAAAGCCGTAACGACGATCCTGATGAATAATCAAGCCCAGGAATTCCAAATCAACCGTATCGCCCGATTCATCTTGGAAGGTAAATACCGTACCTTCTTCTACTGGTGGAGCAAAATTTGGTGCGCTACCCTCTCTCATTACTTCTTCTTCCTTTTTACTTATCTGAAGCAGATCCTTGCTTCCTAAAAGCCACTAAATAATACCTGACCAACGTCCGAAACGCTTACACCCAACGCATTCACGCTCGAGATGCTCGCACCTGTGTATAGCACAGACGCGAGAACCTTGGCAGTCTTTTAGTGACGCTTCTTATGCGTGTTGCGCTTTTTCGCTTTCGACGTTTGCTTCGCTTTGGTCTCCGCTGCCACTGTTTCTTTGTTTGCAGCAGCTTCCCCTGCAGCTACCGCCGCCTTAGCTTCTTCGTTAGAAGCAGGAGGCAACGTGGAAGCAAACGTAAACAGCTGCACTTCCGGACCATACTTCTTTACCAGCTTTGCATTCTTTTCTTCGCGCGTCTTCCACATTGCATACAGCGGAGTTGCCACGGCAATAGATGAATACGAACCAGCAATCAAGCCAACTGCCATTGCGAACGCAAAGTCCTTCAAAGTTTCGCCACCGAACAGTAACATGCCAAATACCGGAACAAACGAAGTCAACGTGGTATTGATGGTACGAATAAATACCTGGTTGATGGAATGGTTTGCCATGGACATAAAGGTGCACTTCAGCGACGATTCCTTCATGTTGTCGTTAATGCGGTGGAACACTACCACAGTGTCGTAGAGTGAATAACCCAAAATGGTAAGCAGAGCCGCTACCATGTTCGGTGTAATTTCGCGGCCTACCAACGCATAAATACCAACCACGATTATAAGGTCGTGCAAAAGCGCCACAACCGCCATGATGCCCATCTTGTATTCGAATCGAATAGCAATGTAGGCAATAATCAACAACAAGGAAACCGCAAATGCAATAGCAGATGATTGAATTACGCCTGCACCCCAGTCAGGACCAACAGTGTTTACCTCAAAACTATCGGTCGCAATACCAAGGTTCCCTGCAATTTGGTTTGCCGTTGCCGCAGCATCTTCAGGAGAAGTGTTGGTGGTACGAATCAAGAAACCAGCAGAGCCATCGGCATTGGTAGTTTGAACCACTGCTTCAGGCTCGCCCGCATCGGCGCAAGCGGCGCGCATATCTTCAATCGTAATATCGCCTGTATTATGGAACGCGATGGATGTACCGCCCACAAATTCAATACCAAATTGAACGCCCTTAATTCCCACTACCGCAAAAGAAAGCACGATAAGCGCCGCGGAAAACGAAAGCAAAATCTTTCGAACACCCATAAAGTTAATATCACGACGCAAGAAACGACCTTTAAGCTGATCAAAGGTTTTATGCGTGTATGACTTAGGAATATCGGTTGAAGGCTGGTCAGCCGCCGATGCTAAAGCAGTGCCCTTCTTAACAGAAGCGTCCGAAGCCGCACCCTTGGTCGAGGCAGCACCCTTGGCAGAAGCGGTGGTTTTTTCTGGACGCAGATTCTCATCAGGCGCAAGCGTAGTACCTGTCAATTCTGCATATACCGGAGCTGCCTGTTCGCAGTCTCTAATACCCCAGAATCCTGGATGGCGCGTAATAATCTTTGGTGCCAACAGGCGAATAAGAGGTGCCTTCAAGAGCAGCATCATTACGATGTCGCACACAATACCAAGAGCAAGCGTCATACCGAAGCCCTTAACCGATGCGCTTGCCAAGAAGAACAGCGTTAACGCAGAAACCAGCGTTACCAAGTCCGCGTCAATAGAGGTTTCAATGCCGTGACGAACACCTGTAATGGATGCCGCACGCACACTGCGTCCCATACGAATTTCTTCTCGGAAACGTTCCAAAACCAAAATAGACGAGTCTGCCGCCATACCAATGGTAAGAACGATGCCCGCAATGCCTGCCAAAGACAGCGAGAACAAACCAAAGGCCGAAAGCGTGGCCAACAAGCCCAAATAGAAAATGGCAAATACCACCATGGCTGCCGCCGTTAAAAGACCAAGGCCACGATAGAAACAAATTAGATAGAGAATAACCAGGGTTAAGCCAAGAATGGCAACCAAAAGACCGCTCATTAAAGCATCTTGACCAAGCGTAGGTCCTACTACCTGGCTTTGTTCGTAGTGGAAGCTTACCGGCAGCGAACCAGATTCAAGTACCGTTTGCAGAGCCTGCGCTTCTTCGAGGGAATAGCCACCTGTAATAGCTACCTGACCACCTGTAATTTCGCTCTGAACCGCAGGAGCGGACTGAATTTGGCCGTCCAGCACGATAACAATCTGGCCGTGGGTGGGAGCCAATTCACGCGTGGCTTGCGCAAACGCTTCCGTACCAGCGCCATCAAGAGTTAGGTTAACCGCATAGTAATTGCTGGTTTCCGATTCTTTATCCACCGTAACACGCGTAATGTTTTCACCCGTAATCAAAGGTGTATAGGAACCGGTTACCGTGCGATAGGTTGTTTCGCCCGTAGGAAACTGATTTCCCATGCCGTCGGTTACCATTTGCTGCTGCATATAGGTACCGTTTTGGATTGCAGCCTGATCTTCTTCATCAGTAAAGGAATCGGCACGAGCAAATTCCAACTTACCGGTTTTACCAATAGTTTCTAATGCGGTTTCTGTGTCAGAAAGACCGGGAATTTGAACAAGAATTTGATCGTTACCCTGTACCTGAACCGTAGCTTCAGAAGCGCCTAAGGCATTAACACGCGATTCAATAATAGCGCGCGATTTTTCCATATCCTCCTGAGTTACCTCGTGACCATCGGTGCCCTGCGCCGTAAGCACAACCGAAAGACCACCCTGAATGTCCAGGCCCTGATTAATTTTGTCTTGTGGGGGCATGAACATGAAAACCGAAGCAATAACAAGAATGGTGGTTACAATCAAAAGCCACATGTTACGACGGTTGCTGTTTCCGCCACCACCTGCTTGTTTAATGCGCTTTTCGCGATCCTTTTTGCGCTGCTTTGCCGCAGCAGCATTTGCACGCTTTGCGCGAGCACGATCCTTTTCGCGCTTGCGTTCTGCACGGGCTTTTTCTTTAGCTTTCGCCTCACGCGCTTTTTCCTTAGTTTTTGTATCGCGCGATTGACGCTTAGCTTCTTCGGATGAATCGCTCGACTTCTTTGAAGCTTCAAGAGCGTCGCTTTCTTTCGCGATGTCTGAAGCGTCGGCAGCGTTTTCAATGACTGTCGTATCTGCAGAACTTGAAGCATCTGCATTATCTACAGTTTGACGCTTAGCTTCTTCGCCCTCTGTTTCCTTTTTTGGTGTTTCGGCCATAGTTATCCTTCTTGCACATATCAAGAGGGATTCGCTTGCCTTGTTTGCTTTCGTCTTTTTATAAACAACGCAAGCGAATACACTCTTATTCAAAAGTACATTAACGACTAATGATAGCTTGTTATTCGTAAACCTGTTGTTACTTCTATAAAAACTGCAGCTAATCCGCGCGGCGCTTGCTTAGTAATCTTGCGCTGCGGGTGAATGCATCCATTCCTGATAGAAATCTTCATAGGCGTCTTGCAAAATTGCCTCACGCGCACGATTCATTAAATCAATTAAGAAGTGCAGGTTGTGAATGCTTAGCAAAATACTGCCCAGCATTTCGTTTTGCTTCACCAAATGCCTGATGTAGGAGCGGCTATGCGTTTGGCACGTAGGACAAGTGCAGTTTTCATCTAGGGGACCAAAATCATGAATAAAGCGGGCGTTGCGCATATTCATGCGTCCCTGCGAAGAAAATGCGGTGCCCATACGTGCGGTGCGGGTTGGCAATACGCAGTCAAACATATCTACCCCTTCATGCACCGCACGCACCAGCGTTGTAGGATTACCAACGCCCATCACATAGCGTGGCTTGTTTTCAGGACAGGCACGCGCTACCTCACCTAAGGTTTCAAACATCACTTCATGATCTTCGCCTACCGAATAGCCACCGATGCCAAAACCTTTAAAATCCTTGTGACCATTGCGTACGCTTTCATCGCTAATTTCCTTTAAGCGACGAATTGACTCTAAGCGCATATCCAAATTCATGCCACCTTGGCAAATAGCAAAAAGCGCCTGATCTTCACGCGTATGCGCCGCCAAGCAACGCTTTGCCCACGCCGAAGACAAATCCACCGCACGTTGCACAAATTCACGCGTTGCAGGATAAGGCGGACACTGGTCAAGCTGCATAATAATATCAGCGCCCAGTTTTTGCTGAATATCCATATTGGTCTCTGGAGTCCAGCGAATCTTGCTGCCATCATAGATGGATGAAAACGTTACGCCGTCATCGTCGAGCTTTAGCGTATCGGCTAATGAGAAAATCTGAAACCCACCCGAATCCGTAAGAATAGGTCCATCGTAGGCCATAAACTTGTGCAAACCGCCCGCTTCGGCAATCAGGTCCGCACCTGGACGCAACGACAGGTGGTAGGTATTCGAAAGTACAATTTGAGCACCAAGTTCTTTGAGCATCTGAGGACGAATACCCTTGACCGTCGCGCTCGTTCCTACAGGCATGAACAGCGGCGTGCGAACCGTACCGTGCGCAGTTTCAAACAAACCAGCACGCGCATGACCCGACTGCGCCTCTAAGGTGAAGTCAAAAAGCGCCATTAGGCATCACACTCCGGCAAATCTTGCACAAACTGCAAGAAGTCTGCCATCGAGCCATGCTTGACGGTTTCAATATCGAAATCATCAGGATTCAACAACCAATCAGTTACCAAATACCCATCAAGCCCTAGCTGCATTGCCGCCAAATCCTCACGAGTGTTGTTTCCTACCATCAAGATTTCTTCTGGTTTTAACCCAATCGCTTCAACGTTTTCGCGATAGTACGCCAGATGAGGCTTTGTGCTCGTAGAGTTATCGTAGGTTGTGATGCGTTCAAACGCCGCAGGATCACATCCCGCCCATTGCACGCGCTTTTCTACCGCAACACGAGGGAACAGCGGCATCGTGGTTAGATAAAGTCGATAGCCCTTTTCCTTCAAAAGGTTTACCACCTGTGCCGATTCGGGCGTTGGCGTAATGAGTGCACCCAGCTCATCAAAAGCGGTGGTATAGAACTCCTCCATGAGTTTCTCGTATTCCGCCTTTTCGTCTTCACCGATATTCAAAAGCGCGCAGAACGTACGCCAGAAACGCTCATCATTTCGTCCACCGTCTTCTTTCAGCATGGCAAAGACGCCTTTATTGAGCGCATCAACAAACTGCTTCGGATCATGTCCATGTTTGGCAGAAAACGCTCCAAGCGCCTCAAAATATGCTTTCAAAAAAGCGTCCATATCAACAGGGAGCAACGTCCCGTCCAAATCAAAGAAGATTGCCTTGTAAGCTCGTTGGGGCATTGTGGGCATTCCTTCCTATACGCATCGAAATTGTCAATCAGATGTTAGTATAGAGTACGCTGAAAGGAGCGGAAGACGAACCTATGAAATTACTACTTCATGCTTGCTGCGGACCTTGTTCGCTTGAGCCGGTCAGACTTCTTAAAGAAGAAGGTCATGACATAACCATTGCGTATATGAATTCCAACATTGCTCCCTCAAGCGAATATCAGCACCGTTTGTCAACGCTTCTTGATTGGGCAAAAGCACAAGACATTCCAGTAATTGAAGGACCATACGAACCTGCCAGGTGGCAGGAAGCCATACGAAATGCGTGGCACCCCCACTCATCGAACTCGGATTCCACTCAAACGTCTGCGCATACCAAGCAAACGTCTGCGCATAACAACCATGAAGTATCTGCGCCTAGGGCGTCATTTCCTCTTGAAGCTTCGTCGGCATTTGTGACATCATCTGAGTTTGACGCTTCACCCGCCTCCGAAGCAAACTGGCAGACAATCACCCCTTCATTCAACACTGGTATTGATCCCGAATTCGATCCAGCACGCAACCCTAAATTCGCCCATCTGTATCACGACCGTGAAAACCGCTGCCAAGCTTGCTATCGTATACGACTTGAAGAGCTCGCACGTTTTGCGCACGAGCACGGATTCGAAGGTATTGGGACAACGCTTACCGTAAGCCCTTATCAATACACCGCTATAATTCAGGAAGAATTGCAGCGTGCCGCAAAGCCTTATCAGGATCTTTCGGTAGTATTCAGGGATTATCGCCCCTACTATCCCGAAGCTACAAAACGAAGCCGCGATTTAGGGATGTATCGCCAGAATTATTGCGGTTGCGCATATTCCGATAAAGAAGCTACCGCCGAGCGCGAAGCACGCAAAGCTGCACGCAAAAAGAAAAAAGCCGAAGAAAGAAGAGCTAAATTGCAAGCTTTAACCACCGATGATTTCGACTATGAATTACCTGAGGAACTTATCGCTCAAGAGCCTGCTCCCATCCGTGACGAATGCAGACTCTTGGTTATGAAACGCGACACAGGAACTCTTGAAGATAAGATATTTCGTGACATTATCGACTACCTTCAACCAGGAGACTTGCTTGTTGCCAACGAAACACGTGTCATGCCCGCACGCCTCATCGGTCACAAGCGAGAAACTGGCGGCACCGCTGAAGTATTCCTGCTTCGCGAAGCAAAACAGGATGCAAATCGATCAAATCAGTCCGCCACCTGGGAAGCGTTGGTGCGCCCTGGCAAGCGCCTTAAGCCAGGAGCTGTCGTAGATTTTGTGGCAAGCAGCGAAAAAGACAACGAAAGCTCAAATGAAAACTCAAATGAAGAGGTGGTTCTCAGCGCAGAAGTCATCGATTGGGTTGAGGGCGCTCAGAAGGGTGAACGTCTTGTTCGATTAACCACGTGTCTGCCTTCTCTCGACGAAGCACTTCATGCCGTTGGGCACACGCCATTGCCACCCTATATCAAGAATTATGCGGGTGACGAAGAGCTTTATCAGACGGTGTATTCACACGAAGAGCGCTCCGCTGCCGCCCCAACTGCAGGTTTGCATTTTACGCCAGAACTAATCGAGCGCATCAAAGAAAAAGGTATTGGTTGGGAAACTGTTCATCTTGAAGTAGGTCTTGATACCTTCCGCATTGTCGAAGAAGACAACCCCCGAGATCACCAGATCCATACCGAGCGATATACCGTTCCGCAGCAAACAGTTGATGCCATTAAACGCACCAAAGAACAGGGCGGACGGGTTATTGCGGTAGGCACTACGAGTGTGCGAAGTCTTGAGTCCGCATGGGATGCGGAGCGCGGGCTGATCGCACGCGACAGAGAGGCAACGAGTCTCTATATTTTGCCGGGGTATGAATTTAAAGTTGTCGATGCCTTGATTACGAATTTTCATGTACCCCGCTCTACTCTTATGATGCTTGTTTCGGCGTTTTCAACACGAGACAACATCATGAAGGCATACCATCATGCCATAAAGCGCAAATATCGCATGCTTTCTTTTGGCGATGCAATGTTCATTAGATAAAGGCAACCTATTCGCCGAAATACTCAGCTATCTCCTGCATACGATCGGATTGCGCCACCCCAAAGGGGCAGCGACTATCACAATGCCCACAACTCGCGCAATCGCTCGCATGCATCTCCAATTCACGATAATGGTTTGCCGCCATTTCGTCCCCCATGCATACAAGATCATAATATTTGTTTATCAGCCCAATACTAAGACCCTGAGGACACGGCTGACAATGATTACAATAGACACATGAGCCCTGGTCAGTCTGGGGAGTCATCGTGGAAAGCACCGAATAATCACGCTCTTCAGGAGTAGCGTCCAGATAAGCAAGTATTTCATGCAAATCCTGCAAACCACGAACACCTGGCAAGACCGTTTTTACACCCGGCTTATCTAACGCATACTGAATGCATTGCGCACGCGTTAGGGCCTTACCAAAGGGAGAGCGTTTCGCATCTAGCAACTGCCCCGCCGCAAAGGCTTTCATAACCGAAACGCCAATACCAGCGCGTTCGAACTCGCGATACAGCTGCATGCGATCGCTCGCTTCTCCCTTTCCGTAATCTGAAGTCTCGGTGTAGTCATACATAGGATTGATGCTCAACATCGCCCAATCCATCATGCCTGTTTCGATAAACTTCCTCGCTATCGAAACATCATGAGTGCTAAAAGCGAGATAGCGAATCGTGCCTTCCTTCTTAAGCCGACAAGCATAATCCCAAATACCGCCATTCATTACTGCATCGAAATCTGCCTCCTCGTCGATGCAATGAATGAAGCCAAAATCCGCATAATCGGTATTAAGCAAAGCGAGTCGAGCTTCAAATTCGCGTCGAGCAATGTTCACGTCTGTAGTCCACCCGTATTCGCCCGATGCGTAGTTTGCACCCAAGTGAACCTGGAGCAGCACTTTTTCTCGACGAGTCTTCAAAGCACGCGCATACCCTTCAAATGCGTTGGCCTTACTCGGGATAAAGTCCATGATGTTGAGCCCGCATCAATTGCCTCGAATACGGTTCGCTCTGTTTCGTCTACGCTCGCCTCATGCATGCTCCCCATGCCTAAACCAATGATGCTTACCTTCTCGCCACTATGAGGAATGGTTCTATACTCCATGAAACGCCCTTCTTGCTTGCATTATTCTCTACGACATCCACGCAACATATACGCAACTCGCCATAAAGCTACCGAGGCAGACTCAACAGAGGCGAAAGTGGTTCGGGCGGAAATTAAAAGCGAGGTCAAAAGCCCAAACGAAAAGCAACTCTACACATACCGCAGACTGCGCTGACGAACCTTATGCCAACACACTTTATGATGATTTGTCTTCAGTAAATATGTTACATGTTGTCACTTATTTCGTATCTTGAAGGTACCTCAAGCGATCATGTGCAACAAATACTTACTTTGCATAGTTCTTAATGCCTTTTAAGCATACTAAGTTTAGGGGCGTAAGCATTGATAGCTAGTATTCGGTTTTTATTCAGTTTTCGGGTTTGGATTCTTAAGAGAATTCAGCAAGGTGACTTTAGAAATGTTTTCAGATGCAAAATGTTTTCAGATGCAAGCCCAAAGGCACACTGGTCCAAGAATTGGCAAGCTGAGAATGCACGAGTTTAAGAAACGATTCTTTAGTTCAGGGGCGCCTTTGTTTATTTGGTCTTTGAGCTGATCTCATTCATGCGTTCAATCATTGCGTCCACATTCGCACACCCGCAACCTGCACCATGAGAATGGCTAGATTCATCATGATTGTGCCCGCAAGCACCACATCCGTCGCAACCAACATGTTTTCCCGCACGATGCGAACGAACCATGCTGATAATAATTGCCGCTACAATTACAACCAAGATAGCGGTAACTACCAGTGTTCCTAAAGTCATAAGGTGCTCCTTAATTATCTCGTCTATTCAGTATATTAGCCCCAAATACCAATGTGTCGTTTTGTCGTTCGAACTTGGCTCGCTATTCTGGTTTGCCATTCGATCTTGCATTCTTAACTCGCCCGACAAAACTCCTGCTCTCTTATTATCTAAACTGCTTTCTCACTACGAGATACGCTTACACTGGTTTCGCCCTAAGCACATCTCAGATAAAACACCGATTTCGTTCTAAGCACATTTCGGCTCTGACCACTGCTTTTACCCTAAGCGCATTTCGTAGTGAAGCGCCGTCTTGCGGCGGCGCTTCAAATTGGATCATGAAACAAGAAGCTATATTGCGCTTCAGCTGCTACGCTTCAGCTATTATGCTTCAGCTGCTACCGCACGAACACTCTCAACCTTTCCTTGCCACTTATTGGGACGGAAGAGCAACCAAAGGAACGCCACGAACAAAACTAGAGCAATCACGGTGAAAATTCCAAAGGTTACTTCGCCAGTTAATAAGCCGAAGAACTGATAAACCCACAGAGCAACAACCCAAGCAATACCGCATTGATAACCGATAGCCGCAAAGAACCACTTAGTGTTGTTCATCTCGCGCTTAATAGCACCCATTGCTGCAAAACAAGGAGCACAGAGCAGATTGAACGCCATGAAGGAATAAGCAGACACCATAGTGAATGCCATTTGAACATTCTCGTACCAACCAGCATCAGGTGAAGCATACAAAATGCCGAAAGTGCTTACGACGTTTTCCTTTGCAATCAAGCCCGTTACCGTTGCGGATGCTGCTTGCCAATCACCCCAGCCAAGAGGAGCGAATATCCACGCAATTGCGCCACCGAGAATTGCAAGAATAGAATCGTTCTGGTCCTCTACCGCTTGGAACACTCCATCGATAAAGCCGTAGCTAGAAATAAACCACACCAAGATACAAGCAAGGAAGATGATCGTACCTGCCTTTTTAATGAACGACCATGCGCGCTCCCACATACTGCGCAACACAGCACCAATTGTCGGAATATGATAAGCAGGAAGCTCCATAACGAATGGTGCAGTATCACCAGCAAAAAAGCGGGTCTTTTTCAAGATGATGCCCGAACAAAGAATTGCAACGAGACCCAAGAAGTATGCCGAAGGAGCGATCCACCAGGTGCCACCAAAAATAGCCGCTGCAAACAATGCAATAATAGGCATCTTTGCACTACAAGGAATAAAGGTTGTCGTCATGACGGTCATACGACGATCGTTTTGATTCTCGATTGTACGGGAAGCCATAACACCAGGAACGCCACAACCAGTACCAACCAAAATTGGAATAAACGATTTACCCGACAAGCCAAAACGACGGAATACACGATCGAGAATAAAGGCGATACGGGACATATATCCGCAGGATTCAAGAATTGCCAGCAAGAAGAACAGTACCAGCATCTGCGGAACGAAGCCCAGCACCGCACCAATACCAGCAATTACACCATCAAGAATCAATGCCTGTAGCCAGTCAGCACAGCCCATTGCCACTAATGCATTTTCCACTACTACGGGAATGCCAGGAATAAACGTTCCGTAATCAGAAGCCTCAGGCGCAGATCCCTCCAATTCAGCAGCGTATCCTTCTGCGTCAATTTCTGCCTGAGAACCATCAGCTGCGGTATAGGTTGCCGTAATACCGGCGGCAGCAGCATCATCAACAAAAGTGTCTGATTCCGGATCAAGTCCGGCCTCGATACCAGCTGCCTCAAATGCAGCAATGGCGTTTTCATCACCTGCATAAGGAGCTACAACTTCGAGCGATTCTTCATAAGTCGCAGCATCAACATCAATAATTTCGTTTTCGCCAGATTCGTCATCGTATGCTTCATACGTGCCTACAATACCAGCCGACTGCGCATCAGAAATAAACGATTCGGAATCAGGATCGATTCCAGCCTCAATTGCTGCAGTTTCAAATGCGTCTATACTGCTCATGGCATCATCATAGGCAGCAGTGTCTTCATCAAACTGCTCTTGTCCAGGGCCCACAAACCAGCCATCTCCGAAAAGATTGTCATTCGCCCAGTCGGTCGCAGCGGTACCCACCGTTGAAATCGACAGATAATAAACCAGAGTCATTATGATGACGAAAATAGGCAATGCCAAAATACGGTTTGTGACCACGCGGTCGATTTTATCCGAAACGCTCATTTCTGAAGCTTTCAGATTTTTATTACGACAGTGCTCAATAATCGAGGAAATATATGCGTAACGATCATTAATGATGACGCTCTCAGAATCGTCGTCATGTTCCTTTTCAAGCTTTTCGATAACGTCATCCACCTGAGGTGCATCTGTCAAAGAAGCAAGAATCTTAGGATCTTTTTCGATCAATTTGATCGCATAAAAGCGTGAAAGATTCGCGGGAATACTATCGGGAAGGCGCTTTTTTACTTCCGCGATTGCTTCTTCGGCCGAAGCAGATAGCGTGATGGGCGTAGCGGGAGCTGCAGACTGAATAGTTTTCAGGCAATTAACTACTTCATCAATACCTTCATTTTTCAGTGCAGAAATTTCGATTACATTACAACCAAGCTCTTTGGCTAGTTGCTCGGTATGAATTTCATCTCCGCGACGACGGACTACGTCCATCATGTTAACCGCTACGATAACAGGTACACCCATTTCAAGCAGTTGAGTTGTAAGATAAAGATTGCGCTCCAAATTGCTGCCATCAACAATGTTCAAAATTGCATCAGGATGCTCTTCCAGAATAAAATTACGCGCTACCACTTCTTCAAGGGTGTAAGGAGAAAGCGAATAAATACCAGGGAGGTCAGTAATCTCGATCGATTTGTCTGCTTTGAGCTTACCTTCTTTTTTCTCAACCGTAACGCCTGGCCAGTTCCCAACATATTGATTGGCGCCCGTTAAGGCATTAAACAGGGTTGTTTTACCACTGTTTGGGTTGCCTGCAAGTGCAACTCTCATTCTTTATCCTTTCAATGTTAGTTAAGGTTAACTCTTGGTGAAAATAAAGGGCGTAAAACCCGACAACAAGGCCGCTCTTTACGCCACTTCAATCATTTGCGCGTCATCCTTGCGCAAAGATAATTCATAACCACGAACCGTAACCTCTACGGGATCGCCTAAAGGAGCTACTTTGCGAACATACACCGAACAACCTTTAGTAATACCCATATCCATAATGCGTCGCTTTACAGCACCTGAGCCATGAAGCTTGCATACTTGTACCGTTTCGCCATTCTTAACATCTCTGAGAGTTTTCACCTATCCCCCTTTCTGTAGACCACACCAAACCGATTAAAGTTAATCAACGAAAATTAAACTGCAATATGCTGCGCCAATTCCGAAGAAAGCGCAACGCGTGAGCCTTTGATATTCACGATTAAGTTTCCACCAATTCGCGAGATCACGGTAACCCGCTCACCTGGTATGAAGCCCATATCTTCAAGATGACGATGAACATCGCCAAAACCGCGAAGTTGTTTAACGTGATACGTTCCGTTTTTCTTCACTTCAGACAAAACCATGGTTCTCACTCTTTCAAACGAGAGTATAGGGACAAATGTTAGACGTCTCTAACAAGCACTGCAATGTTAGCTCCAACTAACTACAAGGTCAACCGAAAATAAGAAATTTGTTAGCCAAGGTTAAAATTAATTTTGAGTGGTTTCGAAGAATTGCTCGAGCTCTTCTGGTTTAATGCTCTCCTCGGACAATTCAATACCAAAAGCGTGAGCCACAGCAAAAGCTTGCTCTTTTCTCAAAGAAGCACGCTCATCTTCGCCAGCGTCATATAAATACTTCGAAGAAAGAAGCAAAGTACGCGCAACGTACTCCATTAAAAGAGGATCAGATTGAGAAAGCTGCAACATTGCCGCCATCGTTTCAGGTGCCATACGCAGCAAAAGTGATCCATCTATCTCGGTCGCATCCTCTAGAGACCGATCTAGTAAAGAAGCGGCAGCCTCAGGATCTTGCTCGCCACGGGAGCGCTGAAGACTTTCTCGAATTGCAGTTGCTATCTGCAAAAACATACGTAATAAATAATCTTGCTGAAGCACAGTAAGGCTCCTTTTGGCTCTAGTGTGTCCTAACCATCCGCTTACAAAGGCGCATTTCTCAATAACGAGAAAGGCACCTTTCCTATTAAAAAGCTCGAATACTAGATCTTTTTGTTACATCTAGTATTAGATCTTGCCCGCAGCAACGCTTGCATTAAGTCTTGCCCCCGGCAACTCTTGTATTAGATCTTGCCTCCCGGCAACGGGATTCCCAAATGAGCATACGCTCGCTCAGTTGCTTGACGCCCCTTTGGAGTGCGAATTAGCAGACCCTGCTGCAATAAATAAGGCTCGTAAACATCTTCAAGCGTATCTGGTTCTTCCGAAAGCGCAGAGGCCAAGGTGGACAATCCCACAGGATGACCAGCAAATTGGATGCACAAAAGCTCAAGAATCCGATTATCAATCGGATCCAAACCCAGCGAATCTACCTCAAAAAACGCTAACGCTTGAGCTGCGCAGTCTTCATCAATAGGGCTAATCCCTTTAACTTGTGCCCAGTCCCTAACGCGTTTCAAAAGCCTATTTGCCAAACGAGGGGTTCCTCTGCTTCTTCGAGCAATTTCTAAAGCCCCCTCTTCCAGAATATCC
>OCHL01000210.1_pt1 | contig 67846 bp, 58 predicted proteins | sample 1538421 | NCBI WGS metagenome assembly OCHL01 (sample SAMN04571690, study PRJEB22368) | human gut metagenome | biome: human gut; material: stool | host: Homo sapiens | place: Luxembourg | collected 2012-06-01 | reverse complement strand
TGCCCGCAAGGGGGTGGAAAACTCCTCCGAAGTCGTCGTTTTTTACCGGGGCCACCGTGGCCCGAGCCGAAATTTAGTCGGCGAAGGATTTTCGAGACACCTTCGCCAGAAAATAGGGAAGATCCGGCCATTTTGGCGTGGAAAAGTGGCGGTTTATCGCCCGAATCAGACTTCAAAACAGCTCGTTTTCGACCGATTTTCGGCGGTTGAGAATGCAAAATTTCGGACAAATTTCACGAATTTGGACGCGCTTTTGAGGCCTCAATTCATCCAATTGAGAGCCTCTAATCCGACATTTTGCGTCCTAAAAAGCCGTGGAATTTGTCCTCTCCCGGCGTTCGATTTTGCAGAATTTTGGTCATTTAGAATCGGGTTTCGATGCAGTTTCAGTACCAATTTCCCCGCGAAACGGGACGTTTATTGCGGGAAACAACGCACCGGTTTACGGCCTAACTCCAGCCCGCAGAGGACGTCGAGCGAACTGGGGCTGCCGTCCGAGCGGAGGGCGTAGACACTCTCCTCGGCCATCGAAGCGATGGTGTAGTTGCGGGTTTGGGCGGTCTGCCAACCGGTCCGGCGGGCGTTGCGGACGGCAAAGATCAGGATGCGCTGCTCGGCCAGGGCCTCTTCGACGGCGGGAGGGTAGCGGCGGTAGAGGGTACGTCCCAGGGCCCAGATTACCGGGTGGCGGGCTTGCAACAGAAGTTCAAAGACGGATTTTTCGAGCGGCGACTGGAAACCGCTGATTACGACACGGTCGGTAGCACAACACGCTTCGGCCCAGCTGAGGGCCTGCTCCTCGACGGCCGGTGAGATGACGCGCGAGGCGAAGAAGGCGACCTTTCGGCGGTCGAGCAGGGCGGGGTTTCCGGTGTAATCGTAATCGAAGGCCATAAAAAACGTGGGAGCCGTATGCACTTATCCCATACTCAGGCCTTCGCTGCCCCTACAAAGAATAAGGATACGGACAACCCACGCGAGCATATATGCACAGATTGCACCGTAAGGGGCAACCAGATGTATATGCAACACATGGACGTCCTATTACACCCTCTTCTTTGTAGTTCAAAGTTGCGAAGTTTGAGTATGAAAGAAGATCGTAATTAAACGTCTGTCAATATGTAAGTCCCGCGGATCGGCACGGAACCATCTACAAAAATAGGAAATTAAATCGGAAAACCACCAACGGCCGCCGATTTTTGCGGCCATGCGTCTGTCGGGTGGTGTGTATCGTTGTAGTTTATTGCCGCAGGCGGGGTGACCTGCGTTCCGACTGTCGGCAAATTTCGTATCTTTGTCTTGGATAGGACGCGCCGAATGCCGTCCATAAACCGAAGCAGAGCATGAGTACCCTGGAACGAGCCATCGAGATTGCCACCGAGGCGCACCGCGGCCAGCGCGACAAGGCCGGGAACGACTATATTGGCCACCCGCTGCGGGTCATGGCCGCGGGCGAAACTCCCGAAGAGAAGATCGTCGGGGTGCTGCACGATGTGATTGAGGACAGCGACTGGACGCTGGAGGAGCTGGCGGCCGAGGGGTTTGCGCCCGAAATCATCGAGGCGCTGCGCTGTCTGACGCACGCTGAGGAGGAGCCGTACGACCGTTATATTGCCCGCGTAAAGGGCAATCCGCTGGCCGAGGCGGTCAAGCTGAACGACTTGACGGACAACATGGATATTCGTCGCCTGCCGTACCTTTCGGATAAGGACGTCAAGCGGCTGAAGCGTTATTTGCGGGCCTACAAGCAGCTGTCCGGCGAACCGACCTATTCGGTCTACGCCTGCCGCCAGGAGTATCCGAACGCCTATCTGCCCTGGACCGAGGCGGAGGATCTGGAGCTGACGCGCCGGTGGTGTGAGGGGGCGACGGAGGAGGAGTTGTCCGCCCATTTCCAGCGCAAGCCCGGCGCCATCCGTTCGCGCATCGAGAAACTCGACCTGGAGCGGCTCTATGGAAAACGGGGCAAGCGATCCTGACCGCACGCCGCAGCCTCGGGTGCCGTCGGCGAAGTGCGGCGGAACGATAAACTGATTCGCAATGATACTGAGCGTTAGCCGAAGAACCGATATTCCCGCCTTCTATGCGGACTGGTTTTACAACCGGATCCGGGAGGGGCAGGTGTGCGTCCGGAATCCGATGAACCGGCATCAGGTCAGCAAAATCCGGCTATCCCCGGATGTGATTGATTGCATCGTCTTTTGGAGCAAGAATCCGGCGCCGATGCTTCCGCGTCTGGGTGAACTTGCGGACTATATGTACTATTTCCAGTTTACGGTCACTCCATACGACAGGGAGCTGGAGACGGGGCTCCCGCAGAAGGAGTCTGTGATTGAGACGTTCAGACGGCTGTCCGACCGGATTGGCCCCAAGCGGGTTATCTGGAGGTATGACCCGATTCTTTTCTCGCAAAGCATGGACATCAGCTATCATCTGCACGGTTTTGAGGCAATCGCCAAACGGTTGGCATCCCATACCCAAACCTGCGTGATCAGTTTTGTGGATCTGTATCAGAAGACGCGGCGCAATTTAAGGGCGACAACGGCTCGGGAACCAAGCGCGGATGAAATCACCCGATTGGCTGCGGGGCTGGCGGCCATCGCATCAAGCTATGGCATCCGGGTTCAGACCTGCGCGGAGCGGATAGACCTGGAGCCGATGGGCATCCGGCATGGCCGGTGCGTCGACCGTGTGTTGATTGAGGAGTTGCTGGGGCACAGGTTGGAGGCCGCCAAGGACAGGAACCAACGGCCGGAGTGTGGATGTGTGCAGAGTGTGGATATCGGGGCTTATGATACATGCAGCCACGGCTGTCTGTATTGCTATGCCAACACCGATACGAAGACGGTGTGTCGGAACCGGGTGTTGCATGACCCGTCGTCGCCGTTGTTGATCGGCCGTATGGAGGAGGGTGATGTCGTAAAGGAGCGGGTCTTCCGCTCGTTTAAGGTGAGCGATGCGCTTTTTTAGGGGTAGATAATCCGGCCGCCCCGATGGGCTTGGGACCGGTCGGACCGATGCGTGCCGTTATCTCGGGCGCCGTTTGCGAAGGACGAACTCGGTCGCCTCGCGATCCTTCTGTTCGGCGGTCCGCACGGGATTCTGCAGCAGCCACTGTTCCAACTCCTCGCGCAGGAAGTAGACATTCTTGCCGTGAGGCTTGTAGTGGGGGATGCGGGCGCTGTGGGTAAGTTTGTACATGTAGCTCGGTGAGATGCCTGTGAAGTCGCAGGCTTCGGAAAAGTTCAGGACATTCTTCTGTCCGCGCAGCAGTTGTTCGATGCGGTCGAGACGCTCCTCGACGGTTAGACTCATTTGCATAAAAACACAATTTAAAAGGTTTGACAAAGGCGTTGCGCAACGCACGGGTTTGTAATTACAGAGACAAAGAAACGAAGAAAAAAGGCTGACGACATTGTCTGCCAACGTTTCCGCTTGTTTGGACAATCTTTCCCATCCATTGCCCGCGTACTGACACCCTGCAAACACGACGGCGGAACCCCGCAAAGGGAGACATCGACCGTGCTTGTTGGCAGGCATCTACGGGCAGGCTATGACTGCGCAGCCTCCAGGGCCCGGATGCAGTCGAGAATCTGTTGCTCGCGTTTCGCGTCGATGATGTCGGCCATCTGCTTGGCCGCCGAGAGGTCCTTGGCCGTAAGCGGCTTGCCCAGCTTCGAGAGGAAGCAACCCTTGGCTCCCGCCACGCGCTGCCACTTCGGGGTGATGAACCGCGCGGCGCTCAGCGATTCGAGCAGCAGCGCCAGCAGCTTGTTGTGGGTCGTCTGCAGCGGTTCCGGAAGCTGGCAGGCGAGCATCAGTTCAACCTCCGGGCGGGTGACGTCGCGCCGGAAGAGGCCGATGCGGTTGATGTGTTCGGTCAGCAGGTCGAGTTGCCGGTCGGTGAGGCGCGGCGAGAAGTCCTCCGGCGTGGGGTCGAACCCTGTGCGGCTGCGGTTGATGGCGCGGCGCTTCTCGGCCTGCGCCTGCAGGGCGGTTTCGTGTTCCCGGGCCTGCTCCAACTCCTCCTGCCGTTGCCGCGTGAAGCCGGCAATCTCCGCAACGGCGCTCTGCACCTCGTCGAGCCGGGCGTTGAGGTCGTCCCGTACGGGGGCAGGGTAGCGGTTGTAGAGGTACGCGAAGGTCTGGTCGATGCGCCGCTGTTCGTCGCGCGTGAAGTTGCCGTAGGCCAGCCGGCGTTCGTAGTCGCGGTGCTGCTCGTCGAGGTAGCGACGGGCCTCCGCACCGGTGAGTCCGCGGCACTCGATCTCGCTCTCCAGGTAGTGGAGCGTGAAGCGGGGATCCTTGAAAAGGACGACGCAGAAGGTGAGCCCGCTGAAGAGGACGACCAGCGCATAAAAGATCGACGCCGGCACCATCCATAACCAGCCCAGCAACCGGCTCCGACGCGCGAGCCGCATACGTACGCTCACGATCCATGCACGGACCCGGCTGTTTGCTCGACGGTGCGAGTAGCGGATGTATTCGATGCGGTTCATGGGCGGTCGGTTGCGGTGCGAGGGTGGAGGCTGATGCACCGTCTTCCAAAGATAATCATAATTCCGGAATCCGGTTCACCGCTTCGCGTTTCTTCTCGTCCATAATCTGCGCATAGACCTGCGTGGTCTTCAGCTCGCGGTGGCCGAGGAGCTTCGAGAGGGTGTAGATCTCGGTGCCGAGTGAGAGTTGGAGCACGGCGAAGGTGTGGCGCCCGCAATGGAAGGTGATGTGCTTCGTGATGCCCGCCTTCATGCACCATTCGCGCAGCGCGAGGTTGTGCCAGGCGGAGTATTTCAGCCCCGAGAAGACCCGCTCGTCGGCCCTGCCGCGCGGCCCCATGTAGCGCACGGCCTGCTCGGCGATGTCGAGGTACTCCAGACCGCGGGTCTTCTTCTGGCGGAAGACCACGCGCGTGCCGCCGTCGAACTCCTGCACCTCGCCCCACGTCAGCTTGTTGATGTCGCTCCAGCGCATGCCCGTCAGACACGAGAAGATGAAGGCGTCCTTCAGGACCGGGTAGGAGCAGTCGGTCTTGACCAGCCGCTGCAGCTCCTCGACCGTAAGGTATTCGCGGTGGACATCCTCCGTCCGTGTGGCTTTGACCCCCATGGCGGGCGAGTGGGTGACGATCCCCTCCTCGACGGCCCGGTTCAGCGCCGCCTTGAACTTCAGGAAGTAGCTGTTCTGGCTGTTGGCCGAAAGGGCGGTGCCGCTCTTCGTGCGGGCCCGCTTGGCGAGGTAGTTGCGGAACCCCTCGACAAATCTCCGGTCGACCCGTTCGAAGGTGGTCTGCGTGCCCGCGTAGGCGATCAAGTGTTTCAGCATGCTGTCCCAGTTGCCCCAGTTGCCGGGCGAATCCTTGCGCTGCTCGATCATCCCGCGGATAAACTCGACCAGGTTGGTGCGGATCTTGAACTGTCCGGCGAACCCGTACTGTTCGTTCTGCTCGTCGAGCAGTCGTTTAGCCTTGACCTTCTCGGCCATCTCCAGGTTGATCTTGTTGTGGTCGCGCTCGGCTTTGTTGCGGGGCGTGGTGTAAAGGAAGTATTCGAGGGTCTCGAATCTGCGGCGGTGTTTGATCCGCCCCTCCTCATCGCGCGTGTAGCCATAGTAGTACTCCAGCACCAGCGAGGTGCGTCCCGTCGAGCGCTGCGGTTTCTGATGAAGTTTGATTTCCATGGTGTCGAGGTTTTGGTTCAGGGCAAAGATAGGAAAATATTTTTACACTTTTTTACACCTCGACGTTTTCAAGGTGTAAATGGAGTGTAAAATTTACACCTCGACGGCAAAAACGAACTCTAGAAAATCGCTCGATTTCTTGTTGTAATTCGTTGATTTATTGGTGATTATTCTACGTTTTGCTCGATTTTTCTTCGGTCGAGTTACTTTCCGATGCAGAACTTTGAAAAGATATTTGCCAGAACTTCGTCCGGAGCGATCGCTCCGCGTCCCGTGATCTCTCCCAGATGGCCGATCACCGGCCGGATCTCCTCGCTCAGCAGGTCGGCCGGAAGCCCTTCGTCCATCCCCGCCAGCGCCCGATCCAACGACTTGCGGGCGGCCGTCAGCGCCTCGTAATGGCGGCTGTTCGAGACGACCGGATCCCCGTGGTACAACCCCTCGGTATCCACCGCATTCCGCAGTGCCCCGCACAACTCGTCGATCCCTTCGCCCCGTTTGGCCGAGATCCCGATCGCCCCCTCCGGCAGGCGGAACCCCTCCGGCGCCGCATCCATCTTGTTGACCACCGTCAGCACCCGCTGTTCGGGACGTACCTCGATCTCCGGCATCGCTTCGTTCAGGCGCTGCGCATCGACTAAGCGGATCACCACCTGTGCCCGCCGGATGCTCTCCATCGTCCGTTCGATGCCCATTTGTTCAAGCCGGTCGCCCGTCGTGCGTATGCCGGCCGTATCCAGAAAGCGGAACAGCACGCCGCCGATATTGGCCCGCTCCTCGATCACGTCGCGCGTCGTGCCGGCAATCTCCGAGACCATCGCCCGCTCCTCGTTGAGCAGTCGGTTGAGCAGCGTCGACTTCCCGACATTCGGCGCTCCGACGATCGCTACGGCAACCCCCTCCTTGATGGCATTGCCCAGCGCAAAGGAGCTCCGCAGACGGTCGATCTCCCGCCCGATCAGCTCCATCGTTTCACGCAGCGCCCGCCGGTCGGCAAACTCCACGTCCTCCTCCGAAAAGTCCAGTTCGAGTTCCAGCAGCGAGGTGAGATTCAGCAGTTTGTCGCGCAGCCCTTCGAGTTCGTCGGAGTATCCGCCGCGCATCTGGTTCGTGGCCATGGCGTGGGCGGCGCGCGTCGACGAGGCGATCAGATCGGCCACCGCCTCGGCCTGCGACAGATCGAGTTTGCCGGCCAGATAGGCCCGGATCGTGAATTCGCCGGGCTGTGCCATGCGGCCGCCCGCCTCGATCAGCAGCCGCAGCACCTCCGAGACGATGTACGACGAACCGTGGCACGAGATCTCGATCGCATCTTCACCCGTGTAGGAGTGCGGCGCGCGGAAAACCGTGGCCAGGACATCGTCCACCACCCGTTCTCCGTCCAGAATCCGGCCGTAATGCACCGTGTTTCCCGCGGCTGCGGCCAGCGGTCGGCTGCCGTGGAAGATCCGGTCACAGATCTCCAGCGCCTCCCGTCCGCTCACACGGACGATGGCGATGGCACCCCCCTGGGCCGTAGCCGGGGCGACGATCGTATCGTGGTCGGCGATCATCTTCCTTCGATCCGCAACCGTTGTCCGATCCGGAGTTTGTGGGCGCTCTTGAGGTTGTTCCAGCGCATCAGCTGCGAGGTGGTCACCCGGTAGCGGCGGGCGATGGCACCCAGCGTGTCGCCCTTCTTCACGACGTAGACCGTGCCGCTGCGTTCGAGTTTCTTCTTGTCGATGTTCGCCGGGTTGATGTACTCCTTCAGGTACATCGAATCCTTGGCCTGGATCTCCGCTTCGTGGGCGATGTATTGCGCGATGCTGCGCTGCGGCAGCACCAGCGTGTAGCTCTTCGTCGTTGCGGGGATGATGTCCATCTTGTACTGCGGATTGAGCTGCCGCAGCGTCTCGAGCGGTACATCGATCGTCGAGGCGATCTGATTCAGGTGCATCAGCTTGGTGATGTGCAGCGTGTCGACCGAGAGCGGAATCGGGGCTTCGGTCGGCTCGATGTCGTGGAGCTGGTGGTAGGCATAGGCGTATGTTGCGCCGATGAAGGCCGGGACATAGCCTCTGGTTTCGCGCGGGAGGTAGTTGTAGATCTCCCAGAAGGTCTTGCCGCCCGATCGGGCGATGGCCTTGTTGACGTTGCCCGGGCCGCAGTTGTAGGCGGCGATGGCCAGCGTCCAGTCGTTGTAGATCGCGTAGAGATCCTTCAGATACCGGCAGGCGGCCTCCGTTGCGCGGTGGGGGTCGCGACGCTCATCGACCAGCGAGTTGATCTCCAGTCCGTAGCTCTTGCCGGTCGTGGGCATGAACTGCCACAGCCCGACGGCTCCGGCCGGCGAGACGGCCGTGGGCGAGAGGGCCGATTCGATGATCGGCAGCGCACGCAGCTCGACCGGGAGCCCTTCACGGAGCAGTTCGCTCTCGATGATCGGGAAGTAGTACTGCGACATGCCGAGTATGCGGCTGATGGTCCCCGAACGGGGGTCGATGTACCGGTTGATGTAGTTCTTGACGATCGAGTTGAAGGGCAGCTGGATCGGCGAGGCCAGGTTGAACAGCCGTCGCGTGTAGACCGAATCGGGGGTCAGATCGGCCACCTGCGTCGTATCCTCGAGGACGTAGTGCTTGAAGAACTCTCCGTAGGCATCCTGACGCTGACGTTTGCGCCACTCGGCCAGCAGCGAATCGGCCTGAGCGGCCGTCAGACCGAGGGTAATGTCGTTCACCGGGGGCTCTTCGACGGGGGCCGGACCGAGTGCGTTTTCGGGTTCGGGGCAGACCGTGCGCAGGGAGTCCTGGGCGGTTGCAGCCGTCTGTTCGGTCTGATTTTTTTTCGAGCGTCTTTTCTTGCGGGGGCTGCGGTCGAGGGCCGTTACCGGGGCGGCAAAGGCCAGCAGCAGGGCGAATATCAGGAGTTTTTTCATCATCTAAAAGTTCAGGCTCAGGTTGAATCCGAAGACGGGCCGGTTACCCTGCAGGGTCGGCACGTAGGTGTAGTCGACCAGCGGTTCGAGGTTCATCGACAGGTCGTCCGAGATGTCGTAGTCCTTCAGATGGGCATCGACATGGGCATCGATGATCTGCAGCACGTAGAGCGCTCCGGTGAGGATGATACACAGGTCGCGGTTACGACGGTAGTTGTCGCGAAGGTTCTTGATGAAGTCGGCCGAGTATCGTCCGTGGAACTCGTCGGTCGAGCCGTTCGGATAGTTTTCGGGGTGTTGTTCGTAGTCGGCCAGCAGGGCATAGGCCTTCTTGAAGCGCTGGAATCCGCGGTTGTTCCAGTCGATGCAGTAGATCATCGAGGCGAAACCTCCCACGACGAAGGGCACCTTCCAGTAGCTGCGGTTGTAGATCTGACCGGCACCGGGGAAGATGCAGGCGAGCGTGGTGGCCTTCTTGACCGACGAGACGTCGTTGGTCGAGTAGTTGACCGCGGCGTCGCCGATGAAGTAGACATACGAGGCGATGGTCAGGCCGAGATAGATCTGCCGGCGGGTGTTGCTGCGGATCATCTTCTCCTGCAGGGCGTCGAGCTCGGGCGTCCGCGAGAGACTGACGTTCGTGTAGGAGTTGTACTGTCGGCGGAGCGGCTTGTAGGTCTTGTTTTCGTGGATGTAGAGCCCCAGACCGGTTCCGACCAGTCCGTAGAGGATCGGCAGTTTCCAGTACTGCTTGTTGTAGATCTGGCCGTATCCGGGCAGCACGGTCGAGACCCAGCAGACCTTCGAGAGCGACATCGAGTCGCTCATGAGCCATCGTTTGCGGGGAGCCCGGCGTTTGGTGGTGGTGTCGATGCCCTGCAGGGCGGCGTCGTAGCGGGCCAGAGCCGACGAGTCGAGCTGTCGGAGGTCGTCGGTGCGCAGAGCGGTGACGGCGGCCGAGTCGATCCGGTAATCGATCTGCTGGGCCGAGTCGATCTGCCGGGCGAGTTCGGCGAAGCGGATCGAGTCGCGTTTGGCGCGCAGCGAGTCGGGTTTCTGGAACATGCCGCCGCGCACGATGCTGCGGGCACTGCGCGGGAGTTGGGCTGCGGCGCGGTGCAATCCCGGCACGGCGACCGCAAGGAGCAACAGGAGAAACCGGATCTTCGCCATGGTTTCAGTCGTTTAGGGGCGTTTAGCGGCGTTTTGCAAATCGTTCGATGAAGCGGTCGATGTCGCGGTCGTCGTTGAATCCGATGACGATCTTGCCGCCGCCGTTCTTCGAGCGCTTGATCGAGATATCCTCCGAGAAGTAGTTTTCAAGCTGTTCGACCAGCCGCGAGTAGCTCTCGGGATACTCTTCATCCTCCACATTCTGTGCCTCTTTGGCGGGGGCCTCGACCAGCGAGCGGACATACTCCTCCAGCTGGCGCACCGAGAGGTCCTTCTTGATGCAGCGCTTGAGTACGCGCAGCTGCTGCTCTTCGGGGGCTCCGGCGATGGCCTTGGCGTGTCCCATCGAGATGATGCCCTCCTTCACGGCGAGCTGCACCTGGTCGGGGAGTTTGAGCAGCCGCAGGTAGTTCGACACCGACGAACGCTTCTTGCCGACCTTCTCCGAGAGGGCATCCTGCGTGAGGTGGCACTCGTCGATCAGACGCTGCATGCCCAGGGCGATTTCGATGGCATTGAGGTCCTGTCGCTGGATGTTCTCGACCAGCGACATGGCGTAGAGGTTTTCGTCGTCGACCTCGCGGATATAGGCGGGGAGGGTCTTCAGGTCGGCGCGACGGGCGGCCCGCCAGCGTCGTTCGCCGCTGATGATGACATATTTGCCGTCGTCGGTCTTTTTGACCGTGACGGGTTGGATGACCCCCAGCTGGCGGATCGAGTCGGCCAGTTCGTCGAGGGCCTCCTCGTCGAACTGTTTGCGCGGCTGTGCGGGGTTGGGGATGATGTCGGCGATCTCGATCTCGGCCATCTGGCTCATGGGTTTGAGCTTCACGTCGATGGCTTCGCTTCCGAAGATTGCGTCGAGTCCCCGTCCTAATCCCTTCTGTGCTTTCATGTTCGTGTCTCTTTAATATATGGTGCCGGGCGGGGCCGGGGCCCTGCCGGGATGCGTGTCAGCTGCGTTTTTTGCGGTTTCGCTTCAGGAACTCGCGGGCCAGGTTCAGGTAGTTTTCCGACCCGACGGCGCTGGCATCGTACAACATGACGGGTTTTCCGTGCGAGGGTGCTTCACCCAAACGGATATTTCGCTGAATTATTGTGTCGTAGGCCAATTCGCCGAAGTGTTCGCGGACCTCGGTGACGACCTGGTTGTTGAGTCGGTTGCGCATGTACATCGTCAGCAGGAACCCTTCGATGTCGAGCGGCGGATTGAGGCTCGACTTGACCTTGCGGATGGTGTTGAGCAGTTTGGAGAGTCCTTCGAGGGCGAGGTATTCGCACTGCACGGGGATGAGCACCGTATCGGCGGCCGTAAGGATGTTGACCGTGGTGTAACCCAGCGAGGGGGAGCAGTCGATGAAGATGAAGTCGAAGCGTTCGCGCACGGAGTCGATGATTCGTTTCATGACGAAGTGTGCGTTTTCCATCTTCGGCAGTTCGGTGTCGGCGGCCACCAGGTCGATCGACGAGGGCAGCAACCAGAGGTTTTTGATATCGGGGCTGCGGAGGATGACCTCTTCGGCCTTGCGCTGGCCGGTGAGGCATTCGTAGATGCCTTCGAGGTTGATGTCGAAGCCCAGACCGGAGGTGGCGTTTGCCTGCGGATCGGCATCCAGCAGCAGCACTTTTTTGCCCAGCAGGGCGAGTGATGCGGCCAGATTGATGGCCGTTGTGGTCTTGCCGACGCCTCCTTTCTGGTTGGCTAAAGCGATTACCTTTCCCATTTTTCAGATTCGGTTTATAGCAGGCAAATTTACGCAAATATTATGGCTCGTGCAAATTCGGAGCCGAGCTTTTCGCAAAAAGCCTCCGCGAGGGGGATACGGTGCGCACGGCGCGGTGCGGAGCGCAAGAAATTCGCCTCCGAGGGGGTGCATCCGCGAATTTTTCGTATCTTTGAAGGCTGCAAGACCGGGTGTGTACACCGGGGCGCGGACCGGGGCGGGAGGCCTTCGGACGCGGGACCCTGCGGGTCGAGAAGCCCGGCTGCGAAGTATTATGAGAGAGAGAATCGACCGCCATCCGGAGGGGGAGAACCCCGTATCGGAGAGCTCTGCGGGACGCCCCGACGGCGGACGCCGTCCGGAGTCCGATGTTCTGAACGACCGTCCGACGATGTCCGGCGTCTCGGCCGGCGAAGATATGCCCGGCGGGGGCGAACCCCGGCGGGAAAATCCGTCCGGAGCGGATGCTGCCGGGCGTGAGGAGACGCGGCAGGAGTCGACCCCGGGCGGGGAGGTTCAGACGGAGCGTGCCGCCGGCGATGCCCGCGCGACGGATGCTTCCGAGGGCGATCCTGCCGCCCCGACGGCCGGCGACGCGGCGAAACCCAAGCGCCGTTTCCCGACCTTCGGCGACCTGCTGGCCATGCTGGGCATCGCCTTCGCGGCGCAGATTCTGGTCGGCGTGGTGGGGCGTCTGGTCCTGTGGGGGGCGGGCGTGCAAACAGAGTCGCCGACGCTGCTGGGCAAGATGATGGCCCTCTTCTACTTTGTCTCGATGGCGCTGACGCTGGGCGGGGTGCTCTACTACCGCCACATGCGCGGCGGCCGCGGCCGTTGGGCCCGCTTCTCGCTCCGCGGACTCAATCCGACGCTGCTGCTCTGGAGCTTCGTGCTGATCTTTGCCGTGGGGGTCGTTCTCGAACCCCTGCTGCGCGTGTTGCCCGAACTGACGCTCGACGTCGGCCGCGGATTCTGGACCATGCTCTCGCTGATCGTCCTGGCGCCGCTCTTCGAGGAGCTGCTCTGCCGCGGCGTCGTGCTCGGGAGTCTGCGCGAACGCTACGGCATTGCCATCGCCTGGCTCGTTTCGGCCCTCTTCTTCGGTGTGCTGCACGTTCAGCCCGTGCAGGTTGTCAGCGCCACGGTCGTCGGCCTGATCCTCGGGTATGTCTATCTGGCGACCGATTCGCTCTGGTCTTCGATGATCCTCCATGCGCTGAACAACGCCGTGGCCTACCTGGCCCTGGTGACCGGCCATGCCAATGCCCTGCTGATCGACCTGGTCCCGAACCGGACGCTTTACGTGGTGATCTACATCGTCGCACTGACCCTCTCGATCGTCTCGGGATGGATGATGGTGCGCACGCTGCGCCGCATGAAGATGTCGGAGAAAAAAGAGGCCGGAGCGTAATATTCCGCCCGAAAGTGCGTTACTTACAAGTAAAAAACCTATCTTTGCCCTTTGGAAAATGAATTGGCGAGCGAAAATAACGGTCGCGGCGGGAGCGTTGCTGCTGGCAGGATGCCGGGAGCTGCCCCGCTATTTTGCCAGCGACACGACCATCGCCCGGGCCGGCGGTAACGAACTGCGCATGCGCGACGTTCGTTCGGTGGTCCCGAAAGGCCTCTCGGGTGACGACAGCGCCGCCTTCATGAAGCTTTACGTCGACCGCTGGGTGGTCAAGCAGCTCAAACTGGAGGAGGCCGAGACGCTCTTCTCCTCGTCGGCGGGCGATATCGACAAGATGGTCGAGGAGTATCGGCAGGCGCTGCTGATCCGCCAGCTGGACCAGCACTATGTCGACCGCTCGATCGACACGGTCTTCACGGACGACGAGATCGCCGCCTACTACAACGCCCACAAGGCCGACTTCAAACTCGACCGCACGATCGTCAAGGGACGCATCGTGCAGTTCGGTGCCGGCTACCGCCAGGCGGCCAAACTCAAGACGCTGATGGCTTCGCGGTCGCAGGCCCAGCAGCAGGATTTCAGCGACATCTGCGAGAAGAACAACTTCACGGTCTACGACTTCCGCACGCAGTGGGTCGATTTCCCCGAGTTCCTGAGCTATCTGCCGACGCTGCGCACGCAGAACTACGACTCGGCGCTGGCGACGACGGCCGTGCAGGAGATGCGCGACAGCCATGCGCGCTACTATTTCCAGATCGACGCCGTGATGCGCGTCGGCGAACCCATTCCGCTCGATCGGCTGCGGCCGAACATCCGCCGCATCCTCTTCAACCAGCGCAAGGGGGAGATCATCCGCCAGCACGAGGAGGAGCTGCTCCAGCGAGCCGAGGAGGATGGCGACGTGAAGATCTTCGGCGGCAAGCACAACGCCCGCTTCGAGGAGCCGCTCGAGGAGCCGGAGGCTACGCAGCCGGCCGGTGCCGCCAAACAATAGAAAAAGACCATAATTCAGAATAAACGAAACCCGGATAAGAAGATGTTGAAAAAAGGTATGTTGGCCGTGGCTCTCGCGCTGCTGATCGCAGGCGTCGGGGCACAGACGCGGCAGGTGATGCTCGACAAGGTAGTGGCCGTGGTCGGCAGCTCGTCGATCCTCTACTCGGACGTGGACGAGTATGCGCGGCAGCTGGTCGAACAGCGCCGCATGGAGGGCTATACCTCCGACCGTGACCCGAAGAACGAGGCCCTCGAGGCGCTGCTGACGCAGAAACTGCTCTACAACCAGGCGCAGATCGACTCGGTGACGATCAACAACGGCGACATCATGTCGCGCGTCGAGGAGCAGGTGCAGCAAATGGTCGACATGGAGGGGTCGATCCCCGCCCTGGAGGCCAAGCACCACATGCCGATCTTCAACATCCGCGAGATCATGCGCCAGCGCTACGAGGAGCAGGCCTATGCCCAGGCGATGCAGAACGAGGTGGTCAACAAGGTGACGGTGATCCCGGGCGAGGTCGAGCGCTTCTACAAGTCGATCTCGCGCGACAGCCTGCCGACGATCGCCGACCAGTATGTCTATGCGCAGATCACGAAGTTCCCCAAGTCGATGACGGCCGCCAAGCAGCGTACGCGCGAACGGCTGCTCGACATGCGCGAGCGTGTCATCACGGGCAACGCGAAGTTCGACAACCTGGCCCGCATGTATTCGCAGGACGGTACGGCGATGCGCGGCGGCGAGATGGATCCCACGCCGCTGGCGGGTCTCGATCCGTCGTTTGCCGCGGCGCTGGAGGAGATGAAGCCCGGGCAGATCTCGGAGGTGGTCGAGTCGCAGTACGGATTCCACATCATCCAGCTGCTCGACAAGCGCGGCCAGCTCTACCATTTCCGCCATATCCTGCTGCGTCCGGTCTATACGTCGGAGGAGCTGAGCGAGTCACTGAACCTGCTGGACAGCATCGCCGATCTGATCCACAAGGATTCGATCACCTTCGAGAAGGCGGCGCTGCAGTATTCGGACGACGCCGCGTCGAAGATGAACGGCGGCATCGTCTCGAACCACGATATCCTGGAGCGGATGAACGCCTTCGACCCGAAACTCACCGTCACGAAGTTCCTCAAGGAGGATTTCGGCCGCTTCAAGAGCCTGGACGACTACAACGCCCTGCGGATGCTGAAGCCGGGCGAGGTGTCGGACGCCTTCCTCACGGAGGACATGCTCGGCAACCAGATGGCCAAGATCGTCAAGCTGGTCGAGGTGATCCCGACCCACACGGCCTCGCTCAACGAGGACTATCTGCGGCTCGAGGAGATGGCCCTGCAGAACAAGCAGGAGCGGGTCTTCAAGGAGTGGCTGTCGAAGAAGATCGACGCCATGTATGTCTACATCAGTCCGGAGTTCCGCAGCGGGGAGTTCGAGAACAAACATTGGCTGAAGTAGTCCGTGCGCAGGGTGGTATCCATAGCCGTTCTGTTGCTGGCCGTCGCGGTGGTGGCGGCCCGGAGCGGCATGCAGGCTCCCGGGGAGTCCGAGGAGGAGGCGGGGGAGAAGAAACTCATCGACCTGAAGTCGGACCTCACGGCGCCGATCAAACCGGGTGATTCGGTCATCTATCTGGTGGGCAACTTCGCCGCGCAGCACAACGGAGCTGTCATCACGTGCGACTCGGCGGTGCGCTACTCCGACATGCGCATCGAGTTCTTCGGCAACGTGCTGATCAACAAGAACACGACCTATATCTATGGCGACCGGGCCGAGTATGACGGAACGGTCAACGAGGCGCGCGTCTATTCGGACATCGTGAAGGTGGTCGACGGCGACGCCACGCTCTACACCTACCAGTTCCTCTTCAATACGAAGTCGAACGTGGGCGAATTTGCCGAGGGCGGCGTGCTGACCAACCGCGAGAATCTGCTCGAGGCGGTGCGCGGCTACTACTTTGCCGACACGAAGGAGCTGGTGGCGGTGGATCAGGTGGAGATGCGCAACGACGAGTATGAACTCAAGGGCGACTCGGTGGTCTACAACATGGCCACGGACAACGCCTACTTCTTCGATCGGACGAACATATGGAACCGCGACGGCGACTATCTCTATGCCGACCGGGGCTCCTACGAGAAGGCCGACACGCTCTATATCATCACGCGCAACGGCTATATCCTGACCGAGAAGCAGGAGATCTGGAGTGACAGCCTCGATTACTACCGGGCGAAGGATCACGTCATCCTGCGCCACGACCTGCAGCTGGACGATACGGAACACAAGGTGATCGCCTTCGGCGATTACGGCGAGTACTGGAAGGAGCCGGGCAATGCCATCCTGACGCGACGTCCGGCGGTGGTGAGCTACGACCTCACGCAGGGCGATTCGCTCTTCATGCGGGCCGACTCGATGTTCCTCTTCACGATCAACGAGCAGGCTGAGCGGCGTGCGGCCGAGGCTGCACGGGCCGATTCCGTGGCGCGGGCCGATTCACTGTCGCATCTGCAGGCCGATTCGCTGGCTGCCGGGCGGCTGGATGGCCTGAAACCCGGTGCCAAGCCGGGCCGCGAGCACGAGTTTGGTCCGCGGACCGATTCGCTGGGACGTCCGCTGCCGGGGGATCGTCGGAGAGGCCCGAGTGGTGCCGATTCGACGGGACACGTCTCGGGGAGCGATTCGCTGAGCCGCGTCTCGGGAGCCGATTCGTTGGCCGCGGGCAATGATTCGCTGGCTGCGCCGTCGATCAATCCGCTTGACACGCTGGTCGGGGCGGCCCGCAAGGCCTACCTCAAGGAGCAGGCCCGCAAGCTCAAGGCCGGGGCCAAAGCCAAGAAGGCCGAGGCGAAGAAGGAACTTTTGGAGCGGATTGCGGCCGAACGCCAGGAGAAGGCCACGGCCAAACTGCTGGCGCAGAAGGAGCGCGAGGAGGAGCGGCTGAAAAAGCAGCGGCTGAAGGCCGAATCGAAACTGCGGGCGCGTCAGGCCCGTGCCGCCCGCAAGGGCAAGCTGCTGCCGGTGGACTCGACGGCGCTGCTTGAGTTGCAGGCGCAGATCGACCGCAACATCCTCGAACAGGATTCGCTGATGCGGCTGATGGCCGATTCGCTGGCGGCCGATACGGTGGCGATGGAGATCCCGGCCGATACGGTCGATTCGCTGGCCGTACCGGCGGACTCGATCTACCGGTTGATGAAGGGATTCCGCGACGTGCGGATCTTCCGCTCGGACTTCCAGGCCGTTTGCGACTCGATGACGGCCATCAGTACCGACTCGACGATTCACCTCTATATCAACCCCGTGCTGTGGAACCAGTCGAACCAGATCACCTCGGACGTGATGGATATCTACACGGCCAACCAGCAGCTGACCCATGCCGAATTTGTCGGCACTCCGATGATGGTTTCGCAGCTCGATACGACACACTACAACCAGGTGGCCGGCAAGCAGATGACGGCGTGGTTCCGCGACAACGAGATCTATCGCGACGATGTGAACGGCAACGCGCAGACGATCTACTACATGCAGGACGGCGAGCCGCCCCAGATCACGGGAATGGGTGTCATCGAGAGCGGCGACTGCTCGTTCTATATCGAGGACAAGCAGATCGTGACGATCGTCTATCGCAAGGATCCGACGTGGAACATCTATCCGATGGAGAAGATTCCGGCGGATCAGGATCTCTTCCTGAAGGGGTTCAAGTGGGAGGGTTCGCGACGCCCGACGCAGCAGGATGTCTTCGATCGGTCGATCCGTCCGTCGCAGCGCGAGACGAAGTCGCGGCTGCCCCATCCGTCGTTCCCGCTGCAGCAGGCGCTCGAGCTGCGCAAGAAGCGTTATGCGGAGGAGGGCCGCTGGAGCGACCGCAACGATCTGGTCGATCCGGCCACGGTGGAGTGGATGCACTCGCTGGGCTTCGAGGTGGGTCAGCCGCGCGAGTCGGGTCCGAAACTCTGACCGGGGGCCGAACTGGGGGGCCGAACTGGGGGGGCCGAAGCATGGGCGACTGGAACTCGTGGAGCGGAACTCGAGGGCCGGAATGTTGACCGGGGATGGAACTCGGAGCGGTCCGGAATCCGGAAAATGGGATGCAGGCCTGGGAGCTGGAATGCCGACCGGAGGCCCGAAACTCTGACCGGAAACCGACCTCCGAAGACCGGAATGCAGACCTGGGGGTCCGAAACCGTGACTGGTGTTAGGGGCGCGTATTGAATTTCAAAATAGCTCAATCTATGATACGCCTTATGATGCACCGTCGTTTGGCTCGGACGGCAGCGTTTTGTTTGTTGACATTGTCGCTGGTCGGTTGCGGGGCCGGTTTTGCAAAATCACCTTCCACGGAGGAGGCACGGGCCCGGCTGAGTCTGCCCGAACATTCCGACAGTACCCGGATGGCTGCAGCCGTGGAGGTTGCCCGCGTGTGGGGCTTTGTCAAGTATCACCATCCCGCCTATTCATCCCCGGCACGGAACGCCGATGCCGACTATCTCATGCTGCTGGACCGGGTCATGCAGCATCCCGATTCGTTGCGGGAGGTCTTTTCGGCGTGGATTGCCGAACTGGGACCTTTCGACAAGGCGCGGCCGGCGGATCAGGAAAAGAGGGTGGTTTTCAACGATTTCTCCTGGGTCTCAGACACGATGCGCTGGGGCGCATCGCTGAGCCGGACGCTGACGGAGCTCCGGAATGCCGATCCTGGCCGGAACCGCTATGTCGAACAGACGCCGGTCAATGTCTCCTACATTGAGCCCCAATATGAGAATCTTCCCGACGAGGATGTGGCTTACAGACTGTTGGGCGTGGCCAAATTCTGGAACGCCGTCGACAGCTATTCGCCCAATCGCAATCTGACGGACCGCCCCTGGGACGAGGTGCTGGCCGACTATACGGCGATGGCATTCGATCGTTCGGTCGAATTTGCGGCGCTTTACTCCCGGATGGTCTCCGAACTGTGCGATACGCATGTCAATTCGTGGTATATCCCTCTCTTCGGCGGACGCTTCGTGCCGCTTGTGTGTCGTTTTGCCGAGGAGCGGCTCTTTGTGACCGACACCTGTATGCTGGTTGCGCACGGGCTGCAGGTCGGAGACGAGATCCTTCGGATCGACTCCCTCCGTCCGATCGACCGCTTGGCGGAACTTGCCCCCTATATTCCCCATTCGAACCGGGCGTCGCTGCTGCGCGACGGCTCCTATGCGTCGCTGCTGACGGCGGCCGCGAGCGCGCGGATCGACTACCGGCACGACGGGGAGATCCGCACGGAGACCCTTTCGACGGTCGACGGCGAGGCGTTTGTCGGTCGGATCTATGCGTCCCTCTATAATTCCTCCAGGCCGGCGATGGAGCGGGTCTCCGAGGGGATCGGACTGATCCGGACCGGCAGTTTGACGTGTGACGATGACCGGGAACTGGGCGAATTTCTGAAGTCCTGCGACAATCTGATCATCGATCTGCGCTCCTATCCGGCCGAGTACGATGTGATCCACAAGCTGTTGCCGAAGTATCTCTTCCCGGAATCCCGCGAGGCGATGGTCGTGCGGCTGCCGTTGGCCGACCGGCCGGGCGTGATGGAGCAAAGGGTGGTATCGACGGAGCGGACGTCCGACCCCGACCGGCTGTTCAGCGGACGGGTCGTGCTGCTGGTGGATGGCTGCACGCAGTCGATGGCCGAATACTTCACGATGTTTCTGCAGACGATCCCCGGCGTGTTGACGATCGGCAGCCAGACGGCCGGGGCCGACGGCAACGTAACCCGGATCCAGCTGCCCTACGCCTCGTTCAATCTGACGGGACTGGGGGTCCTCTACCCCGACGGGGTGAATGCCCAGCGCCGCGGTGTGAAGATCGAACGCGTGGTCGAACCGACGGCTGCGGGGCTGATGCGGGGCGAGGACGAGCCGCTGCAAGCGGCAATCGACTGCCTCAGGGCTTCGCGCGATTGAGCGTCGGCGGACCGGGAGGCGACTGTCTGCCGAGTTTCTGAAAAATTTGAAAAAAGGGAGAAAAGATGAACTCTTTTCCCCTTTTTTCGTTACTTTTGCGGCCGGTTAATGAGGAAAATTCGATGAAAAAGAGTCTGATAGCGCTGGCCTTCGGTACGCTGGCGCTCGGCATGTCGGAATTCGTGATGATGGGCATCCTGCCCGACATCGCCCGCAGCCTGGGGGTTTCGATCCCCGAGGCCGGCCACCTGATCTCGGCCTATGCGCTGGGTGTCTGCTTCGGAGCGCCGCTCATCGTGCTTGTGGCGCGCAAACGCCCGCTGAAGCAGATCCTGCTGGCCCTGACGGGGTTGATCATTCTGGGCAACTTCTGTGCAGCCCTTGCCCCCAACTATTGGACGCTGCTGGCGATGCGTTTCGTCTCGGGACTTCCCCACGGCGCCTTCTTCGGCGTGGGGTCGATTGTGGCCGAACGGGTGGCCGACGAGGGACGCCGCGCCGAGGCGGTCTCGATCATGGTCGTCGGCATGACCATTGCCAACCTCTTCGGCGTGCCGCTGGGTACCTTCATCAGCGGGGCCGTGACGTGGCGGGCCACCTTCGCCATCGTCGCCGCCTGGGGGGCCATCGCCACGCTGCTCGTCCGGCTGTGGGTTCCGAAGCTCCCGCCGCTGCCCGATACGGGGCTCAAGGGGCAGTTCCGCTTCCTGAAGCACGCCGGACCGTGGCTTGTGCTCACCTCGGTGATGCTCGGCAACGGCGGCATCTTCTGCTGGTACAGCTACGTCAGCCCGCTGATGATCCACACCGCGGGATTCGCCCCCGAGCGGCTGACGCTGATCATCATGCTGGCCGGGTTCGGCATGTTTGCCGGCAACCTCATCGGCGGCCACTATGCCGATCGCTTCTCGCCCGAGCGGGTCGTGCGCTGCACGCTGGCCGTGGCGACGCTGGCGTTGATCGGCATCTTTTTCGGGGCACGGATTCCGGCCCTCTCCGTGGGGCTGATGTGCCTGACGACGGGGTGCCTGTTCTGTGTTTCGTCGCCGCAGCAGCTGCTGATTCTCGAGAATTCGCGCGGCGGCGAGATGTTCGGTGCGGCACTCGTGCAGGTGGCCTTCAACCTGGGGAATGCCCTGGGGGCCTACATCGGCGGCCTGCCGATCGAACACGGACTCGACTATCCCTATACGACGCTGCCCGGCGCCCTCTTCACGCTGCTGGGCATGGCGGCCATTGCCATCTATATCCATAAATATCCACGTCATGCAACACGATAACAGCCAGGAGATCTTCCCGGTGGTCGATGCCACGGGACGGGTCGTCAGCCGGGCTACGCGCGGCGAATGCCACGGCGGTTCGATGCTGCTGCACCCGGTGGTGCACCTTCACGTCTTCAACTCCCGCGGGGAGCTCTACCTGCAGCGGCGCCCGCTGTGGAAGGATATCCAGCCCGGACGCTGGGACACGGCCGTCGGCGGGCACGTCGATTACGGCGAGACGATCGAGGAGGCGTTGCGGCGCGAGGTGCGCGAGGAGCTGGGGATCGTCGATTTTCGTCCCGAAGCCGTTGCCGTCTACGAATTCCGTTCGGCGCGCGAACGCGAACTGGTGCATGTCTTCCGCACGTGCTACGACGGCGAGATCCGACCGAGTTCGGAGCTTGACGGCGGCCGCTTCTGGACGCGGCGCGAGATCGAGGAGAGCCTCGGCAAGGGAATCTTCACCCCCAATTTCGAGGGGGAGGTTGCGCGCGTGCTGAAGTAGCGGACGGTCCGGCGCGGAAATTGCTTCGGGAGGGGGTATGCAAACTCTCCTGAAACACTGGACGCACGCCCTGCTCGGGTGGCTGGGCGTGACGTCGACCTCCAGCGATGCGTTGGATCGCTGGGTGGCTTTTGTGCTGGTCCTTCTGGCGGCGCTGATTCTCGATCTCTTTCTGCAGCTGGCTGTTGTGCGCGGTATCCGGCGCCTGGTCGAACGCACCCGCGTGAAGTGGGACGACAAACTCTTCAGCGTCCCGGTGCTCAACCGTTCGTGCCACGTGCTGATGGCCATCGTGCTGTCGGCCGTGCTGCCGGTGATCTTCGACGAGCAGACCACGGCCCGCATCGTCGTCGTGCGGCTGACGCAGATCCTCATTGTGGTGACCTTCCTGCGGCTGATCAACGCCCTGCTCTGCGCGGCGTTCCACATCGTCTCGCTGCGTCCCGACTGGCAGAACAAACCCATCAAGGGGTTGCGGCAGACGGCGCAGGGGTTCTTCACGATCGTTGCCGTCATCCTGATCGTGGCGATCCTGATCGACAAGTCGCCGGTCAAGCTGCTGACCGGACTCGGGGCCTCGGCGGCGGTGCTGATGCTCGTCTTCCGCGACAGCATCATGGGATTCGTCTCGGGCATCCAGCTCTCGGCCAACAACATGCTGCAGGTCGGCGACTGGATCTCGGTGCCGAAGTACGGTGCCGACGGCACGGTCGAGGAGGTCTCGCTCACGACCGTAAAGATCCGCAACTGGGACAATACGCTGGCCATGCTGCCGCCCTACCTGCTGACGACCGACTCCTTCACGAACTGGCACGCCATGCAGCTCTCGGGCGGGCGGCGCGTCATGCGGTCGGTGTCGATCGACATGACGAGCGTCCACTTCTGCACGCCGGAGATGCTTGCCCGCTTCCGGCAGATCGACCTGCTGCGCGACTATATCGACCTGACGGAGCGGCGCATCGAGAGCTACAACGCCGCGCACGGCATCGCCCCGGGCGCCCGGAAGATCAACGGCCTGCACCAGACCAATCTGGGAGTTTTCCGCGCCTATCTGGTGCGCTATCTCGAGGCGGAGGTCCCGGTCAACAAGTCGATGACGCTGATGGTGCGCCAGCTGCAGCCGACCGAGACGGGCATCCCGATTCAGCTCTATTTCTTTACCGATACGGTGGTCTGGACCGAATACGAAGGGATTCAGTCGGATGTTTTCGATCATGTGCTGGCAGTGATCCCCGAATTCGGGCTGCGGGTTTTCCAGAGCCCGGCGGGTTCGGACGTTGCGGCGCTCGGGGATTTTCTGCAGGGCGACGATTCGCAGGACTCCTCCCCGAGGCCGGATCCCTCTCCGGAATCCGAAATCTCTCCGACACCGGCCCCTTCCATGGAATCCGAGTCCTCTCCGTCCTCTCCGGACCCCGAAACCTCTCAGACACAGACCTCTTCCAAAGAATCCGGTCCCTCTCCGACGTCGGCGACTTCGGGGCGTTCGGGTGCGGCCGGTGCAGGTGGGCCGGCGTCCGGATCTAAAGCGTGAACATCAGCAACACCTGGACGGTGATAACGCGCAGGAACATGCAGACGGGGTAGACCGTGGCGTAGGAGACCGACGGATTGTCGCCCTCGATGGTATCGTTGGCGTAGTTCAGGGCCATGGGGTTGGCCATGCTGCCGCAGAGCAGGCCGGCGACCGAGCCGAAGTCGACCTTCATGATCCGCAGGGCGAACCATCCGACCAGCACCACCGGTACGAACGTCAGCAGGAATCCCGTTCCGAGCCACAGCAGCCCTTCGGGGCGCATGACCGTCTCGAAGAAGTGCGTCCCGGCGTCGAGACCCAGGCAGGCCAGATACATCGACAGACCCAGGGCGCGCAGCATGAGGTTGGCGCTCTGCGTCGTGTAGGTGATCATGTGCAGACGGGGGCCGAACGTGCCGATCAGGATGCCGACGATGATCGGGCCGCCGGCCAGACCCAGCTTGACGGGGATCGAGATGCCGGGGATCGAGACGGGGATGCTTCCGAGCGTCAGTCCGAGGATCAGTCCGATGAAGACCGAGACGAGGTTCGGTTCGTTGAGGCTCTTGACGGCGTTGCCGAGGATCTTCTCGACATTGCGGATGGCCTGGGCCTCGCCCACCACCGTGAGGCGGTCGCCCAACTGCAGCCGCAGGTCGGGCGTGGCGAGCAGCTGCACGCCCGAACGGTAGACGCGGCTGATGTTGATGCCGAACGAGTTGCGCAGCCGCAGCTGCGAGAGCTTTTTGCCGTTGATCTCGGGACGGGTCACCAGAATCCGCTGGGAGATGAGCTGGCTGTCGACCGCATTCCAGTCGATGTTCTCCTTGTTCCAGTCCTTTTTCTCCTGTTCGCCGAAGATCATCCGCAGGGCATCGGCTTCGCCCGGTGTGGTGATGACCAGGATGACGTCATCCTGCTGGAGGGTCTTGTCCGATGTGGGGATCGAGACCTGTCCGTTGCGCCAGACGCGCGAGATGACGAAGTGGTGGTGGCTCTGCAGGGCGATGTCGTGGACGCTCTTGCCGAAGAGGGCCGGATTGGTGATGTGGTAGCTGGCGATGAAGACGTTCTTGCGGTGTTCGGCGTCGGGTCCGGGCAGATCTGACGGCCGTACGAAGAGCTTGCGCATGAAGGCGATGGCCAGAATCACGCCCACGACGCCCAGCGGATAGGTCACGGCACAGCTCAGTGCCGCCCCGCTGTCGTCCATTCCCATCTGTTTGAGTACCTGTTGGGCGGCACCCAGCGCCGGGGTGTTGGTCGTTGCGCCGCACAGGATGCCCGACATGTCGGACATGCGGATGCCGAAGGCGTAGCTCAGTCCGGCGGCCGCGAGCGTGCCGACGATGATCAGGGCGATGGCCGGCGAGAGGAGCCGCGTCCCCTCCGAGCGCATCGAGCTGAAGAATCCGGGGCCGACCTGCAGTCCCAGGGCGTAGACGAAGATGATCAGGCCGAAACTCTCGGCATAGGTCAGCATGGCCGGGTCGAGTTTCAGTCCGAAGTGGCCGGCCAGAATACCCACGAAGAAGATGAAGGCCGTGCCGAGCGAGATGCCGAAGATGCGGATCTTGCCCAACCCGATCCCGAGCGCGGAGATCAGCGAAATCACCACGACGGCCTGCAGGGCCGAGGGTACGAGAAGCAGGTCTTTAAGCCATTCCATCTGTGCGGGTCATTTATTGCGGGTTGAAAACGGTGCAAAAGTAGGTCAAATTTTTCGTTTTGCCGCCATTTCGGCGTGAAAAGTGCACGCCGTGTGGCGGTTTCAGAGCAGCAGGCGGCGCAGTTCGTCGACACTGGCGGCGAAATGGCCGGGCCTTGCCGCCTCGAGTTCGCCCGCTTCGGCATATCCCCAGCCCACGGCCACCGAGTCGAGCCCCGCCGCCGCGGCCCCTTCGATGTCGTAGCGGCGGTCGCCGATCATCACCGCCTCGTCGGGACGGATCCCGAGCTGTGCGAGGGCGTGGCGGATCACCTCCACCTTGGTCGTGCGCCGTCCGTCGAGTTCGCTGCCGGCAATCAGGCGGAAGTGGCGGGCGATGTCGAAATGTTCGGCAATCCGGCGGGCGAACGTCTCGGGTTTTGAGGTGGCCATCACGTTGACGCACCCGGCGGCGGCCGTATCGGCCAGCAGCTCCGGGATCCCGGCGTAGAGCTCGTTCTCGAAGATCCCCTTCGGGGCGAAGTATTCGCGCATCCGGGCGATGGCTTCGGCCGTTTCGGCCTCGTTCATACCGTAGCGGTCACGGAACGACTCGGCCAGCGGCGGCCCGATGAAGGGGCAGAGTTCGTGCAGGTCGCTCACCTCGATGCCGAAGTGGCGCAGGGCGTACTGCACCGAGCGGGTGATTCCCAGCATCGGGTCGCTCAGCGTACCGTCGAGGTCGAAGAAGAGGTATTTCCGGAGCATGTCTTTTGAAGATTCAGACTGCAAAGATACGCAAAAAGCCCGGTCTCCCACAGGAAACCGGGCCGTTTTGTTGCTTTTCGCGGGGCCGGTCAGGCCTTCATGCGCAGGAACGAGTATCCGTATCGCTTGGCGGCGGCACGCTCCAGCTCCTCGCGGACCGACGGATGGGCGATTGCGATCAGAGCCCGGGCCCGTTCGGCGAGGTTCTTGCCCCGCAGATGGGCCACGCCGTACTCCGTGACGACGTGCTGGATCATGTGGCGCGTCGTCACCACGCCGGCGCCGGGTGTCAGCAGCGCCTTGATCTTCGACTCGCCCTTCGGCGTCATCGAGGGCATGGCGATGAAGGTTTTACCCCCTTCCGAGAGGGCGCCGCCATACATGAAGTCGTGCTGCCCGCCGACACCCGAGATGATGCGTTCGCCGACCGAATCGGCGCACACCTGTCCCGTCAGATCGACCTCGACGGCCGAGTTGATGGCCATCACCTTGGGGTTCTGGCGGATGCGGAACGGGTCGTTGGTCCACGCCACATCCTTCATCACCAGATCCTTGCGGTAGTCCATGTAGTCGTACAGCCGGCGCGAACCCAGGGCCAGTGAGGCCACCGAGATGCCGGGCAGGACGACCTTCTGCGAGTTGTCGATCACGCCGCTTTCGAGCAGCGGCAGCACGCCGTCGGTCATCGCTTCGGTGTGCAGACCGAGGTGCTTGTGGTCCTTCAGGGCCCCCAGCACGGCGTTCGGAATGCCGCCGACGCCGATCTGCAGCGTGGCGCCGTCGGGGATCATCTCGGCGATGGCCCGTCCGATGCGCAGTTCAATTTCGGAGGGCACGGCCGTCGGCACCTCGACCAGCGGCGAGTCGACCTCCACGGCGGCGTCGAAGCGCGACACGTGGATCACGGCGTCGCCGTACGAGAAGGGCATCGCGTGGTTGACCTGTGCGATGATGACGCGGGCGCACTCGACGGCCGAAACGGCCAGGTCGGCCGAGACGCCGAACGAGCAGTATCCCTCCTCGTTGGGGAGCGAGACGTTGATCAGCGCCACGTCGAGCGGCAGCGTGCCGTCGCGGAACAGTCCGGGGATCTCGCCCAGGAAGGCCGGGATCGACTGTCCGTACCCGTCGGCGAGCCAGCGGCGGATGTTGTTGGCCACGAAGAGGCTGTTGACAAGGAACGACTCCCGGAATTCGGGCCGGCAGTAGGGGGCGTCGTGGGCGCCGACGGCGAAGGCCGAGTAGACCTTCACGCCGCGCAGCTCCTCGCCGCGGTCGGCCATGGCGGCCACCAGCACCTCGGGGATCGACGTACTGCCCTGGATGTAGACGCTCTGATTCGATTGGATGAGTTTTACCGCCTCCGCGGCTGTCGTATATTGCATGGCAGGTTGAATTTTCGCTTACAGCGGGTGGTTTTCGGCAAAGGCCTTGAGACGCTGGTCGAGCAGTTCGAACTGTTCGGGGCGGTTCATCTGCGAGACGCAGACCCGGATCCCGTGCTGATGGCTGCCCGTCGAAGAGAGCGAGATGGCGCAGACGCCGCACAGCAGCAGTTCGCTCAGCAGTTCGGCGCTGGTCATCGACCCGTAGCCGATCGTGTAGAAGAAACCGTCGCCGACCCGCTCTTCGCGGTCCTTGTCGTAGACGATGCGGAAGCCGTGGCGCAGGAAGATCTCCTTCGTCATGCGGGCCCGGCGGGCGTATTCGGCCGTCTCGCCCACGAAGTCCAGCTTTCCGTCGGCCGCGGCGCGGAACATCGCCGCCAGGGCATACTGGGCCGAGTGGCTCGTGCCCGACGAGGCGGCGTAGAGGAACGTCAGCACGTAGGCGTCACCCAGACGGGCGATGCCGTAGCGTTCGCGCAGCGCCTCGTATTCGCGGTGGAACAGCGTGTCGGAGATGGCCACCACGGCGATGCGCTGCCCGGCGTAGCTGAAGATCTTCGATCCGGAGATCATCACGATCCAGTTCTTCGTGTATCGGGCCACGGTGGCCTGATAGGGGGCCTCGAAGGGGCGTCCCAGCGGTTTGCGGAAGTCCATGCAGAGGTAGGCCAGATCCTCGATGACGATCGTGTCGTAGCGCGTGGCCAGTTCGCCGATCGTGCGCAGCTCCTCCTCCGTGAGGCAGACCCACGAGGGGTTGTTCGGGTTCGAGTAGACGATGGCCGCCACGTCGCCCTGCGACAGGTAGCTTTCGAGTTTCGGGCCGAGCTTTTCGCCGCGGAAGTCGTAGATGTCGAACGAGTCGTTCGGGATGCCGAGGATGCGGACCTGACTCCGCTGGACGGGGAATCCTGGGTCGATGAAGAGGATCTTGCGGCGTTTCGGATCGAGCTGCGAGCACATCAGGAAGGTGGTGAAGCTGCCCTGCATCGAGCCGACCGTCGGGATGCACCCCCGCGGATCGATCTCCACGTCGAGATAGGCCTTGATGAAGCGGGCGGCCTGCTCCTTGAGCTCCGGCAGACCGTACATGTTGGGGTATTGCGAGGCGACGCCCCGGGCCAGAGCCTCCCGTTCGGCCTCGACGCCCACCCGTTCGGGCGGCAGCCCCGGGATGCCCATCTCCAGATGGATGAACTCTTCGCCCGTCGCGCGCTCCATGATGCGGGCGATGTCGCCCGACTGGCGGATCGTCGCCCGGGCGATGTCCGCGATATCCATCTGCCGGAGCGCCTCCTGCAGGTAGGAACGGTCAAAGGGAGCCTTCATCGTCCGGTCTGTTTTTTGGCGGTTTCGTACCCGGCGCGGAAGGCGGCGAGGTTGGCCTCGACCACCGCCTCACCCTTGCGGGCGAAGATGGCGCGGATACCCTCTTCGAGCTTTTCGGCCTCGATGTCGAGCATCGGCGTGGCGGCGCCCAGCAGCGCCATGTTGGCCGAGCGCGGCGACGCGGCCGCACGGGCCATCGCGTCGGCATCGAGCGTCACGACATGGGGCAGTGCACGGAGCTCCGTTTCGAGACTCTTTTCGTCGGGATAGTTCGGAATGTTGACAACCGGCACGGTGTTGGTCACCACCCAGCCGTCGGCCGCCAGCCACTCGAGGTAGCGCAGCGACTCCATCGGTTCGAGCGAGATGATGAGGTCGGCTCCGCCGCGCGGGATGAGGTCCGAGCGGATCTCCGACGAGGAGATCCGCAGGTGCGACTGAACGTCGCCGCCGCGCTGGCTCATGCCGTGGACTTCGGCCTGTTTGATCTGCAGCCTCTCGGCCAGGGCGGCACGGCCGATAACCGTGGCGATGGAGAGGATACCCTGTCCTCCCACGCCCGAAAGTATGATATCTTTTTTCATGTCTTAGCGTTTCCGGAAGGTTTATTTGTTTTTGGCGGCGGCGTGACGTTTGGCCGTCTGGATGCACTCGCGGCGCGGAATGATCACCGAGACGCCCTTGTAGGCGATCTCTTCGCGGATGACATCCTTCATCAGTTCGCGGTTTTTGGGCAGGGGCACCACCACGCGGATGTGGGCCGGATCGACGCCGATGCCGGCGCAGATCTGCTCCAGACGTCCCGTGCCGGCCGAATCCTGACCGCCGGTCATACCCGTGGTGAGGTTGTCGGAGATCACCACCGTGATGTTGGCCCCCTCGTTGACGGCGTCCAGCAGACCGGTCATGCCCGAGTGGGTGAACGTCGAGTCGCCGATGACGGCCACCGAGGGGTGTTGCCCGGCGTGGGCGGCGCCGATGGCCATCGTGATCGAGGCGCCCATGTCGACGCACGAGTCGATGGCGTGGAACGGGGCCAGCCAACCCAGCGTATAGCAGCCGATGTCGCTGAATACCTTTCCGTTGGGGAATTCACGCACGACCTCCGTCAGGGCGGTGTACATGTCGCGGTGACCGCAACCCTGGCACAGGGCGGGCGGACGCGGCACGACGATCTGGCTGGCGGCATGGGCCGGATGCGGGGCGAGACCCAGGGCGGCGCGGACGCTGTCGGGGGTCAGTTCGCCCGTGCGGGGGAGATCGCCGCTCATGCGGCCGCGGATCGGAAGCGGTTCGGGCAGTACGCCGCGCACGGCCTGCTCGATGAAGGGCTGCCCCTCCTCGATGATGAGCAGTTCGCGGCACTCCCCGGCCAGACGGCGTACGAGGGCCTTCGGCAGCGGATATTGCGAGATCTTCAGCACGGGATAGGGCACCCCGTCGGGATAGTTCTCCATCAGGTAGTTGTAGGCGATACCGCTGGCGATGATGCCCAGACTCTTGTCTGCGCCCTCGGTGTAGCGGTTGAATCGGCTCTCGGCGGCCTCCTGCTCCAGGCGGGCGTTGTCCTCGATGAGCGTTTTGTAGCGCACGCGCGAGTTGCCGGGCATGAGCACCCACTGGCGGGGCTTTTCGGGATAGCTCAGCGGATTCACCTCGCGCTGTTCGCCGACCTCGACCACGGCCCGCGAGTGGGCCATGCGGGTGGTCAGCCGCATCAGCACGGGAATCTGGTAGCGCTCCGAGAGGTCGAAGGCGGCCTGCACCATGTCGTAGGTCTCCTGCTGGGTCGAAGGCTCGAAGGTGGGGATCAGGGCGAACTGCCCGTAGAAGCGGGAGTCCTGTTCGTTCTGCGAGGAGTGCATCGAGGGGTCGTCGGCCACGACGACGACCAGACCGCCGTGAGCGCCGGTCATGCCGGAGTTGACGAAGGCGTCGGCGGCGACGTTCAGTCCGACGTGTTTCATGCAGACCATGGCGCGTTTGCCGACGAACGACATGCCGAGGGCCTCCTCCATGGCCGTCTTTTCATTGGCCGACCACACGCGGTGGACGTTTCGTTCGGCGGCCAGCGGATGGCCCTGAATGTATTCCGTGATTTCGGTCGATGGCGTGCCCGGATAGGCGAAGACGCCCGACAGTCCCGCGTGGAGGGCCCCCAGTGCGAGGGCTTCATCTCCGAGTAAGAGTTCGCGTTTTGGCATAGTTCGAGGTTGGTTTATTCTTCGGATTCTACAAAATTACAAATTTTCAGCAGACGGGCAAGTTTTTACGCTGAATTATTACGTCACGGGCCGAATTGGCCGAAATTTTTCTGCTTTCGGGACTTTTTTGTATAAAAATGTTAAGCGCTGTCGGGGCTCGTCGGCCCTGGGAGCGGTCGGAGCACATTTTCAGCGCTTTTCGCCGGAAAAAGGCGGCGGATAATTTTGGTTTGATTGGTTTTTTTGCGATCTTTGCCCTGTTAACCCGAAATCGAACGGACATGAATCATTCGCGCAGCTCCAGCCAGGTGGAGACCGTACTCAAGTATATCAAGGATGAACTCTATTCGGGGCGGCTTCAGCCCGGCGAGCGGCTGCCGGCCGAGCGGCGTCTGGCCGAGCGGCTCGGTGTAGGACGTGCTCATGTGCGGGCAGCCTTTCAGAAACTGGAGTTCTACGGCATCGTGCAGACCTTCCCCCAGAGCGGCACGGTCGTGGCACAGGAGAAGATGCAGGTGCTCGAGCGGATGATCACCGACGCCCTGCAGATCGAGCAGTATGACTTTGCATCGCTGGTCTACGTGCGCGAACTGCTCGAGATCGAGGCTGTCAAGCTCTGCGCCCGCAACCGTACGGTGGAGGATCTGGCGGCCATCGAGGCGGCCCTGAAGGAGTGCGAGGAGAAGTTCTACACCGACGAACGGGTCTCGAAGGATTTTGCCTACCATCAGGCGCTGGCCCGGGGCGGTCACAATCCGGTCATCGCTTCGCTGCTGCTGGTCATCACCCCCGATGTGCTGCGTTACTACCAGCGTTACCGGGTCTGTGCCGTTCCCTCCGAGGAGGTCTGCTTCGAGCATCGCGAGCTGTTGCGCTGCGTGCGTGAACGCGACGAGGAGGGGGCTGCCGCGGTGTTGCACCATCACCTGCGGTCGCTGCGTGAATTTGCCGCCACGTGCAACGATCAGAACCATTTTCTTGAGTAGCGGTTTCCGGGCCGCACGGTAGGCCGCGCGGCATTCAATAAAAAAGGGACGGATCCTCATGGGGTCCGTCCCTTTTTCAGCTGGTATTGACGAGTGACCGGTTTGTCGGTTGCGCGGCGGCTCACTCCTGCATCGCGAGCCAGCGGTCGATCAGCGAGGGGATCTCCACCTCCGACAGGTGGATCGATTCGAGCAGTGTCTGCCCCTCGGCCGTCAGCGAATAGAACATCTGCCGGCGGTCCTTGCAGCACAACTCACGGGCAACGAGCCCCTTTGTTTCGGCACTGCGCAGCACCTTCGAGGTGTTCGACGGCGTCAGCCCGAGCAGTTCGCCCAGCTCGCCGGGGCAGATCCGTGGACGCTTCGAGAGGGTGCAGAGCGTCATCCCCTCGTTCAACGAGATGCCGTAGCGCCTCTCGAAGGCCGCCTCGAATTGGACGACGGCCCGTTGCAGATCGCGGATTCGGCAGAGCTTATCCATGGTTCTCGGCTTTGTGGATGGCCTGCATGCCGCAGTGGCGCATGCATTTGCCGCACTCGATGCAGCGCTCGGGATCGATCACCGGCAGCGCATGCCCCTCCTGCGAGATGGCCCCGACCGGACAGATCGCGATCAGCGGACAGCGGTGGTTTTGCGGACAGAGCCGCGCATCGACGGTCAGCGCCATTACTTTGCGAGCATGATTTCGTCGATGGCCTTCTTGAGCGTGGCCTTGGGCAGGGCGCCCTGAGCCATCTGCGGCTTGCCCTCCATCGGGATGAAGAGCAGCGTCGGGATCGAGCGGATGCCGAATGCGGCAGCCAGCTCCTGCTCGGCGTCGGTGTCGATCTTGTAGATGTAGATCTGGTCCTTGTACTCGGCCGCGAGCTCCTCAAGGACGGGAGCCAGTCCGCGGCAGGGACCGCACCACGTGGCGTAGAAGTCGACGAGGGCGGGCTTGTCGCCCAGATATTTCCATTCCGTGGGGTTCTTTTCGTAATCGGCGACCTTCTTCAGAAAGTCCTCCTTGGTCAGTGCAATCGTGTTCATCTTTTCCTTTTTTTCTTGTTTTTCCTGAGGGTTGTTCGAGGCGCAGGCCGTCATGACGAGTCCCAGAGCGCCGATCAGTGAAAGCAGTTTTTTCATTCTGGTCCGACTGTTTTCTATCAATAACGATGCAAAGGTAGTATTTATTTTCCGATAAAACAAATTTCCAATGGAAAATATTTCGAAAAAGAGACGGGACAGACCTCCCGGGGAGCCCTTTGCATTGGATTTCTGGAGACGGTTTGCCGCAGAACTGCGGTGCGGCGGCGTGCGGTCCCGGTCGGATGCCGCATGCCGCCCCTTCAGAACTACTCGAGATAGATCAATATGTTGCCGCTGATCTGCTGCAGGGAGATTTCGCAGAGTTTCGTGTTGTATTGCGCCGTGAGGATGCGCTCCTCGGCATCGAGCAGACTCTTCTGTGCCTCGCGCATCTCGATGCCCGGCAGATCGCCCAGGCGATAACGCTCCATGGCGATTTCGTAGTTCTCACGTGCCGCCACGAGGTTCTCCTCCTCGAGCAGGATCACCTCCAGGTTGTTGCGATAGGCCTGCCAGAAGTTCGACAGATTGGCCCGCAGTGACAGTTCGAGCTGTTGGCGGGTCAGCTCCGCATTCTCGATCTGGATCCGGGCATTGCGCTGTTCGCGGCGGCGGTTGCCGTCGAAGAGGGTGAACCCGACCGAGACGCCGGCATTCAGCCCGAGTGTTCCGCGCGAACGGTTCGTCCCCGTGCCGTAATAATTATAGGAGTATCCGTAGCCGGTCGAGAGGTTGACGTAGGGGTAGTTGCGGGCCTGGAGGATCTTCAGGTCGAGCCGCGCCACGGCCGTATCGTGGCCGGCCACGAGCAGCGAGGCATTTGCCGCGAGGGTGCGGTCGAGCAGTTCGTCCCAGTCGAGGCGGTCGTTGACGCGGATCACCGAGTCCAGAACGGCAATCGGGCGGTTGAGGTCCTTGTGGGCCAGCAGTTCGTTGATGCGGATGCGCGAGGCGACGACCACCTCCTGCTGCGACATGTACTGCGAGCTGTCGGCATTGAAGTCCACGCGGGCCTGCAGCAGGTCGAGCCGCGAGAAGTTGCCCACGCGGAAGCGCTCTTCGGAGATGCGCAGCCGCTCGCGCGAGAGCATCACGGCATTGCGGAAGTTCTGCAGGCGGAGCGTCTGCTGCAGGTAGTTGTAGTATTCGGCCGTCATCGAGGCCATGAAATCCTCGATGGTGATGCGGGTCTGGAGCGCCCCCATCTGCTGCAGCTGCCGGAGCCGCTGGTAGTTGGTGCGGATGCGGAATCCGTCGAAGAGGGTCCAGTTCACGGCCACCCCGACGTTGGCCGCCTGGTCGTAGACGCCTGTTTCGGTCGTCGGATCGTCGTTGCGCGGCGTTGTCGTGCGGCGGTTGTCCCACGTGCCGCTGTAGCCCGCCTGCAGATCGATGGTGGGGAGCATGCCCGCGGCGGCGGGGGTGGCGTTGTTGTCGCTGATGCGCTCTTCGTTGCGGACGATGCGCACGTCGTAGTTGCGTTCGAGACCGATCTCCAGACAGCGCCGCAGCGTCAGCGGTTCGCTCTCGGCCAGATCCGGAATCGGATCGGCCTCGCCGCTTAGGGGGGCCTGAGCCAGTGCGGCGGCCCACAGCCCCGCGAGTCCGATGGTCAGAAGGATGCGTTTCATGCCTTTTGTTTTTTCGATTTGCGGGCCCGGTCGGTCGAGACGTAGCTGTAGATGGCCGGGACGATGTAGAGCGTCAGCAGCGTCGAGACCACCATGCCGCCCACGACGGCCACACCCATGGCCACCCGTCCTGCAGCCCCTTCGCCCGTGGCGACGGCCAGCGGCAGCATGCCCAGCACGGTCGAGGCGCTGGTCATCAGGATCGGGCGCAGACGCTGTTGGGCAGCCTCTTCGATGGCCTGCAGCTTGGCGATGCCGGCCTCCTGCTTCTGGTTGGCGAACTCGACGATCAGGATGCCGTTCTTGGCCACCAGACCGATCAGCATGATGATGCCGATCTGGCTGAAGATGTTCATCGTCTGGCCGGAGCTCCACATGAAGACCAGCGCGCCGGCGATGGCCAGCGGTACGGTGAGCATGATGACCAGCGGGTCCTTGAAGCTCTCGAACTGCGCGGCGAGGATCAGGTAGATCAGCGCGATGGCCAGGATGAAGGCGAACATCAGGCTCGACGAACTCTCGCGGAACTCCTTCGAATCGCCGGCCAGTGCCGTGCGAAAGTCGTCACCGAGGGTTTCTGAGGCGATGCGGTCCATCTCGTCGAGCCCCTGCCCGATCGTCCGGCCCTTGGCCAGCCCCGCCGAGACGGTGGCCGACAGGAAGCGGTTGTAGTGGTAGAGCTTCGGCGGGGCGACGTTCTCGACCAGCGAGATGAGGTTGTCCATCTGGATCATCTCGCCCTTGTCGCTGCGCACGTAGATCGAGCGCAGGTCGGAGGGTTTGTTGCGCTGCTGGCGGTTGATCTCGGCCAGGATCTCGTACTGCTTGCCGTTCATGTAGAAGTAGCCGAGGCGCTGGCCGCTCAGTCCGTACTGGAGTGTCTGGGCGATGTTGCGCGTCGAGACGCCGAGCAGGTTGGCCTTGTCGCGGTTGACCTCGATGCGCACCTCGGGCTTGCTGAATTTCAGGTCGACGTCGGCCATCTGGAAGACGGGGCTTTCGTAGACCTTGCGCATGAATTCGGGCAGCACCTCCTGCAGCCGTTCGAGGCTCGTGGCCTGCAGCACGTACTGCACGGGCATGTTGCCGCGTCGTCCGCCGAAGGTGCTCTGCTGCTGGACGAACGAGCGGGCCATGGTCTTCGAGCGCACGGCCGCCGAGAGCTCCTCGGCAATCTCCATCTGCGAGCGTTTGCGCGTGGCGATGTCCGAGAGCGAGACGCGGATGTTGCCCGAACCGCTCGATACGCGGGCCATGACCGATTCGGCCTCCGGGACGAGCGAATCGACCAGACGGTTGATATCCTCGGTGTAGTCGCGCAGGTATTCGTAAGTGGCGCCCTCCGATCCGCGCGTGTTGATCGTGATCTGCGAACGGTCCTCGAGCGGGGCCATCTCGGCGGGGATGGCGCTCCACAGCCAGCCGATCAGTGCCAGGGTTGCCGCCACGAAGGGCAGGGCGATCCAGCGGCGGCGCAGCAGCGAGGCCAGCGTCGAGCCGTAGAAGCGGTTGAGCCAGACGAAGAAGGGTTCGGTCTTGTTGTAGAACCAGCTTTTGCGCTCCTGACGCACGAGCAGCTTGGTGGCCAGCATCGGGGTGATGGTCAGCGCAGCGAAGGTCGAGATGACGACGGCGCCGGAGATCACCATGCTGAATTCGCGGAACAGCCGGCCGGTGGTCCCCTCCATGAAGACGATCGGGAAGAAGACGGCGATGAGCGTCACCGAGGTCGAGATCACGGCGAAGAAGATCTCCTTGGCCCCTTCGATACCGGCCTCGAGGGGTGTCATGCCGCGTTCGATGCGGATGTAGATGTTCTCGGTCATGACGATGGCGTCGTCGACGACCAGTCCGACCGACAGCACGACGGCCAGCATCGAGAGGACGTTGATCGAGAAACCGGCCACGTACATGATGAAGAACGTACCGATCAGGGAGACCGGGATGACGATGCACGGGATGAGCGTCACGCGCCAGTTGCGCAGGAAGAGGAAGATGATGATGATCACCAGCACGAAGGCCTCGTAGACGGTCTGCTTCACCTCGTCGATCGAGGCGCGGATGAAGCGCGTGTTGTCGAATCCGTAGGAGGTGATCACGTCGTCGGGCAGGTCCTTGCGCATGGTCTGCATGCGTTCGTAGACGGCGTCGGCTATTTCGATGTGGTTGGCGCCGGGCTGCGGGACGACGACGACGCCCACCATCGGAATGCCGTTCATCTTCATGTAGCTGCGCGTATCCTGCGGGCCGAGTTCGGCGCGTCCGACGTCGCTCAGGCGGATGATGCGGTCGGCCTCTTCGCGGATGACCAGGTCGTTGAACTCCTGCGTGGTGTGCATCAGTCCGAGCGTGCGGATCGTCAGCTCGGTGGTGTTTCCCTCGATGCTGCCCGAGGGGAGTTCGACGTTCTCGCGGTCGAGGGCATCCTTGATGTCCGAGGGGGTGATGCCGTAGCCGGCCATCTTCGCCGGATCGAGCCACAGCCGCATCGAGTAGCGCTTTTCGCCCCAGATCTGCACGCCGCTCACGTCGCTGATCGTCTGCAGCTGCTCCTTGACCGTCAGGTCGGCGATCTCGCTCAGCTCCAGCAGCGAACGCTTGTCGCTCTGGATGGTGACCATGAGGATCGGCGTGGCGTCGGCATCGGCCTTCGTCACCGTCGGGGGGTCGCAGTCGCGGGGCAGGTAACGCTGGGCGCGCGAGACCTTGTCGCGCACGTCGTTGGCGGCGGTTTCAAGGTCGACCGAGAGTTCGAACTCCACGGTGATGCGGCTCTGCCCCTGCTGGCTGACGCTCGAGAGCGAGCGGATGCCGGGGATGCCGTTGATGTTCTGTTCGAGGGGTTCGGTGATCTGGTTTTCGATTACGTCGGCATTGGCGCCCGGGTAGGAGCACTGCACCGAGATGATCGGGTTGTCGACGCTCGGGTATTCGCGCACGCCGAGGGCCTTGTAGCCGATGAAGCCGAACAGGAGGATGATGATCGTCATCACGGACGACATCACCGGCCGGCGGATGCTGAGTTCGGAGATGTTCATGCGGCGCGGGGTTTAGTCGATGCGGTCGAGCTGGACGGGAAGGCCCTCGCGCAGCTGGAGCGTACCGGAGGTGATGAGCGTGTCGCCGGCCTGGAGGCCGTTGATGATCTGGATCTGGGATTCGGTGCGCAGGCCGGTGGTCACCTCGACGGCATGGGCCTTGCCGCCGCGGTAGAGGAAGACCTTGTCGACGCCCATTTCGGGGACGATGGCCTCGGTCGGCACGGCGATGGCGTCCGGAATCTCGTGCATGCGGATCTCCACCGTGGCGAAGCGTCCCGGGAGCAGCCGTCCGCGGGCATTCGGATAGCGGGCCCGGACGGCCAGCGTGCGGGTCGTCACGTCGACCTGCGATTCGGTGGCGTAGACCGTCGCCTCGAAACGCTCCTGGCGCCCCTCGATCGTGAACGAGAGGTTCGTTCCGGGGTGGATCTGGCTGGCGTAGCGCTCCGGCACGCAGAAGTCGATCTTCAGCGGGGAGATCTTCGTCAGTTTGGCCACGACGACCGACGGCGAGGCGTAGGCGCCTTCGCTGACGTTGCGCAGACCGATGATACCGTCGAACGGGGCGCGGAGCTCCGTGAGGGCGATGTTCGACTTGACGATGTCGATATCGGCGTTGAGCATGGCCAGTTCGGTGCGGGCCTGTTCGAAGGCCTCCTGGCTGACGGCGTCGCGTTCGAGCAGGGCGCTCTGGCGGTAGACGCGGTCTTCGGCCAGTTTGAGCTGGGCCTCGTAGCGCGACAACTGGGCCCGCAGCGGCAGGTCGTTGACCTTGGCCAGCAGTTCGCCCTTGCGGACGGAGGAGCCCTCCTGGAAGTTGATGGCGACGATCTTGCCCGAGGTTTCGAACGAGAGGTCGACCTCCTCGTCGGGGAGGAGGTTGCCCACGGTGGTGATGCCGTCGGTCAGGGGTTGCGGGCGGATGATCCGTCCGTTGACGTTGAGTGTCGAGCGCGACCGGGGCGAGTTTGCGACTGGGGCCTCCTCGACGGCGGCCGTCCGGTTGGTGAAGTAGTTATAGAGTCCGAGTGCCGCACAGAAAACCGCCAGCACGATGGCCGTAATGAGCCATTTTTTCTTTTTGTTCATTGCCGGGAGAGAGCTTTGGTGTTGGTGATTGTCTACAAAGATACGATAAAATGGCGGTTTACACGGAAAAACCGGATAAAGTTTTCTGTTTTTTTGCGTTTCGTGGACCTTCCGACGCGAAGCATGCGGGAATCCGCCACTTTTTTCGTACCTTTGTTCGGATGGTCCGCAACGGGCGGAAGCTCCCGGGCGCGGATCCTTCTCCAAATCCAGAAATCTACTGATAATCTGAAAAACCAACTGCTGATGAAACTGCAAACCCTTACGGCCGGCCTGTTGCTGCTCGGAGGTGTCGCCCAGGCTCAGGGCGATGCCTGGCACGATGCCGGAGTCAACGCGATCAACCGCCTGCCGATGCACACAAGCTTTTTTGCCTATGAAAACCGCGATGCCGCCCTTCGGGGCGACATGCACGCTTCGGAGCGTTACCTCTCGCTCAACGGCGAGTGGCGCTTTGCGTGGGTCCGGGATGCCGACCAGCGCCCGACGGACTTCTACCGCACGGATTACGACGACGGCCACTGGGCGACGATGCCCGTACCGGGGATGTGGGAGGTCAACGGCTACGGCGACCCGCTCTACGTCAATATCGGATACGCCTGGCGCGAACAGTTCCCGAACAATCCGCCCGAGGTGCCCGTCGAGAACAACCACGTGGGGAGCTACCGCCGGGTGATCGAGATCCCCGAATCGTGGCAGGGACGGCAGATCATCGCCCATTTCGGATCGGTCACCTCGAATCTGACGCTCTACGTCAACGGCCGCTTCGTGGGCTACAGCGAGGACAGCAAGCTCGAGGCCGAATTCGACATCACGCGCTATGTCCACCCGGGCCGCAACCTCGTGGCCTTCCAGGTCTTCCGCTGGTGCGACGGTTCGTACCTCGAGGATCAGGACTTCTGGCGGCTGAGCGGTGTGGGTCGTGACTGCTACCTCTATTCGCGCGAGAAGCGCCACGTGGAGGATATCCGCTGCACGGCCTCGCTGAACGACGACTACACGCGCGGCCGGCTTCAGACCGAACTCTTCTTCCCGGCGGCGGCCCGTGGCTGCGAGGCCGAACTGACGCTGACGGCTCCCGACGGCCGGAGTGTCGCTTCACGGAGCCTGCGCATCGGCTCCACACACGAGTCGCTCACCCTCGAGGTGGAGTCGCCGCTGTTGTGGTCGGCCGAGACCCCCGCACTCTACCGGCTGGAGCTGTCGCTCCGCGAGTCGGGACGCGAGATCGAGGCTGTGGCGCTGAAGGTCGGTTTCCGCAACGTCGAGATCCGCGGCGGGCAGCTGCTGGTCAACGGCCGGCCGATCCTCATCAAGGGGGTCAACCGCCACGAGATGGATCCCGACGGCGGCTATTACGTCACCGAGGAGCGCATGCTGCAGGACATCCGTCTGATGAAGCAGGCCAATGTCAACGCCGTGCGGACGTGCCACTATCCCGATGCGGCGCGCTGGTATGAACTCTGCGACGAGTATGGTCTTTATGTCGTGGCCGAGGCTAACCTCGAGTCGCACGGCATGGGCTACGGCGAACAGACTCTGGCGCGCAATCCGCTCTTCCTGAAGGCGCATCTCGAACGCAACCGGCGCCACGTCGAGCGCAACTTCAACCATCCGTCGATCATCGTCTGGTCGATGGGCAACGAGGCCGGCGACGGCGAGAACTTCACGGCCTGCTACCGCTGGATCAAGTCGTTCGATCCGTCGCGCCCGGTGCAGTACGAGCGGGCTGAGGGTGGCGACAATACCGACATCATGTGCCCGATGTACTGGGATTACGCCCAGTGTGAGAAATACGCCTCGTCGAACCCTTCCAAACCGCTGATCCAGTGTGAATATGCCCACGCCATGGGTAACTCCGAGGGCGGTTTCCGCGAGTACTGGGACCTGATCCGCAAGTACCCCTCCTACCAGGGCGGTTTCATCTGGGACTTCGTCGACCAGTCGCTGCGCGAGAAGCGCAACGGCCGCTGGATCTACGTCTACGGCGGCGACTTCAACCCCTACGATGCCAGCGACAACAACTTCTGCGACAACGGACTTGTCTCGCCCGACCGGCATCCGAACCCCCACTATGACGAGGTGGCCTTCCAGCACCAGTCGATCTGGACTCTTCCGGTCGATCTGACGGCGGGCCGGATCCGGATCCGCAACGAATACTTCTTTCGCGACCTGTCGAACTTCACGATGACGTGGCGGCTCCTCGAGGAGGGCCGTTGCGTGCAGTCGGGTGTGGTCGAGAGCCTGGAGGTGGCCCCGCAGCAGGAGCGCGAATACACCCTGCCGCTCTCCCTCGACGGACTCCGGGGCGAGGTGCTCCTTAACATCGAATACCGTCTCAAACAGTCCGAACCGGCTCTCGAGGCCGGAACGTGTCTGGCCCGCGCCCAGCTGCCGGTTGCCGACTACCGTTTCGAACCGCTGACGATCGAGAACCGCCGCGTGGATCGCTATACGGAGTCCGCAGTGATCCTTTCGGATGCCGACCGCAACTACCTGCGGATCGCTTCGGACCGCTTCTCGATCGACATCCGGCGCCGCGACGGACTCATCACGCGTTACGAGGTCGACGGCGTGCCGTATCTGGCCGAGGGTGCCGTCCTGCGTCCGAACTTCTGGCGCGCCCCGACCGACAACGACTTCGGTGCCGGTCTGCAGCGCCGCTATGCCGCCATCCGCCATCCGCAGCTGTGCCTGACGGGGCTGGAGTATGCCCTGGAGGAGGGCATCGCCCGCGTGCATGCCCTCTATGACTTTGCGGAGTATGCCGCCGTGCTCCATGTCGATTATGCGGTCAACAACGTCGGCGAGGTGCTGGTCGAGCAGCGGGTCGAGGTGAAGGGTGCGGCCGATGACGAGTCGCTGCCGCGTCTCTTCCGCTTCGGCATGCTGATGGTCATGCCCGGCGATTTCGACCGCATCGACTACTACGGCCGCGGTCCCGGCGAAAACTATGCCGACCGCAAGTCGGCCGCCTTTATCGGTCTCTACAGCCAGACGGTCGACGAACAGCCCTATCCCTACATCCGTCCGCAGGAGACCGGCACGAAGAGCGACCTGCGCTGGTGGCAGCAGAGTCTGCCGGGCGGTTGCGGCCTGCGGATCACCTCGGACGCCCCCTTCTCGGCCTCGGCACTCCACTATTCGCCCGAGTCGCTGAGCTGCGGGCTGGAGAAGGAGCAGCTCCACTTCCCGGAGATCGAACCCGACCGCGAGCGGATTTGGCTCTGCATCGACGGCCGGCAGATGGGACTCGGATGTATCGACTCGTGGTACTCGCTGCCGCGTGAGGAGTATCGGATTCCCTATGCCGATCTGACGTTCCGCTTCAAACTCTCGCCGGCCCGTCTGCTGCGTTGACGGCGGACGATCCGGCCGATTGACAGGTTGCGGCCCGCACGGTCCCGGTTTGGATCGTCGGGCCGCAACCCTTTTCCGGCCCGTTATTTGCAGAGGGGCTGGTAGTAACCACAAAAATGCATGCCATGAAAGAGAAGGAAAAATGTACGCCCTGCGAGGCCAATTTCGAACGCAACATTCACCATCTGGTCAAGGAGGGGGAGGCCCCGACTCCGAAGGAGCGTCACGAAAAGCGTGAGGAGGTCAAGGCTGCCTTCACTGCGGAATCCCGGCCCGAAAAGTAACGGTCTGGGTGAGCCTGGAAGACCGGGCGTTTCCGACTGCCGTATGAAAACAGCGAGCCCGACAGCACACATGCTGTCGGGCTCGCTGTTTTTCATTGGAATCGGGACGGAATCAAAGGATAGGATCAGGCCGGATCGGGATCGGGTCGAAATCGAGGGTCGGATAGCGGCCAACTCAGCTTGGCCTGGTTCTGCCTATCTCAACCCGGGTCGGAAGCCCTGTTCCCCGTCTTTTGCCCCCCCCTCTTCTCAGCGGTTTTTGTAGGCTTCGACTCCGTTGCGGAGGAACTGGACGAAGGCCTCGACGTCGAGGTCGTAGCCGCGCGGATCGACGAGGATCCGGCCGTCATGCCCCTGCAGCACGTAGTAGGGCTGGGCATTGACACCGTAGGTCTTCAGCGCGTAGTAGGAGTTGATCTTGCCGAGGCTCTTGAGGACCTTGCCGGCATCGGTCGTCACCCATTCGCTTTCGGGCAGGACCTTCTTGTCGTCCGAGTAGAGGGCGCAGATGACGTAGTCGTTGCGCAGAATTTCGAGCACCTGCGGGTCGGACCAGACGCGGGCCTCCATTTCGCGGCAGTTGACACAGCCGTGGCCCGTGAAGTCGATGAAGAGCGGTTTGTCGACCTTGGCGGCATAGGCCTCGGCCTCCTTCAAATCGAAGAATCCTTCGAGTCCGTGCGGCAGGTGGAGGAAGTCGCTGTACTTGCGCTGTCCGAGCTCGCTGGCCGACGAGGTTGCGGGGGCCGCGGCGGTGTTGGCACCGAGGACGAAATCCTGCGAGGTCAGCGGCGGCAGATAGCCTGAGAGACCCTTCAGCGGGGCGCCCCACATACCGGGGATCAGATAGACGACGAACGAGAAGACGACGATGGCCAGGAACAGCCGTCCGACGCCGAGATGCGTCATTTCGCTGTCGTGCGCAAAGCGGAGTTTGCCGAGCAGGTAGAGTCCCAGCAGCGAGAAGACGACGATCCAGATGGCGAGGTAGATCTCACGGTCCAACAGCCCCCAGTGATAGGTCTGGTCGGCCACGGAGAGGAATTTCAGACCGAGGGCCACCTCGATGAATCCGAGGACGACCTTCACGGAGTTCAACCAGCCGCCGCTCTTGGGCATCTTCTTCAGCACCGAGGGGAACAGCGCGAAGAGGGTGAACGGCAGGGCGAAGGCCACCGAGAAGGCGAGCATCGTGATGATTGGGGTCCAGAACTCGCCGGAGGTCGACTTGATGAGCACCGATCCGACGATGGGTCCCGTGCAGGAGAACGACACCAGCACGAGCGTCAGCGCCAGGAAGAAGATGCCGCTCAGCCCCTTGGTATCGGCCTTCGAGTCGGTCTTGTTGACCATCGACGAGGGCATCGTGATCTCGAAGGCGCCGAAGAACGAGGCGGCGAAGATCATGAATACGAGGAAGAAGACGATGTTCGGCAGCCAGTGCGTAGCCAGCCAGTTGAAGATGTCGGCCGTGACGGCGTCTCCGCCGACGATGCGCGTGATGACGATGATCGCGGCGATGGGCACCGTGTAGAGCAGGACGATGAAGAGTCCGTAGAGAGAGGCGCGCAGCCGGCCCATCGTGGCGCCGCCCTCCCCCTTGAGGAAGTACGAGACGGTCATCGGCACCATCGGGAAGACACACGGCGTCAGCAGCGCCGCAAATCCCCAGAGGATGGCCTCGATGATCAGCCCCCAGATGCTCTTGCTTCCGGCGGCATCTTTGGAGGCCGCGGGAGCCGTCGTCAGGGTCGCTTCCTCCGCGGCCGGTGCCGTGGCAGCGGTGTCGATGCCCGGGGCGGGAGCGGCTGCAGCCGGATCGACCTCCTGAGCGGTGGCCTTGTCGGCCGTGGCGGTTGCAGCCGTCGGATCGGCCGCAACGGCGGTGGAGGCGGCTGTCGCGGCGGGCAGCGCGATCTCCATCTCGAGATCCTCGGGCGGCATGCAGCTCGTATCGTTGCAGATCATCCATTCGAGCTGCGCCTTGACGCTCGACGGCTGCTCCGCGAGGCGGATGCGCTGTGCGAAGCGGGCCTTACCCTCGAAGGTGCCGATCTCCATGGCGTAGAGTTCGTCGTAGTAGCGGTGCGGCGTGGAGAGCTGCTCGACCTTGCCTTCGAGCGCAACGCCTTCGCCGACCGTGAAGGTGATCGTCGTTGCGTTGGGACCGCCCACGTAGGGGCCCATGTCGTACATGTGGAATCCCTTGGGGATCGAGGCCTCGAGTACGACACGGCAGGTCGCGTCGTCGACCGGCTCGACCTTGCTCGTCCACGAGACGTTCTGTGCGGATGCCGTCACGGCCATCAGCGCCGCCAGCAGCGGCAGCAGGTTGTGGATCAGTTTCTGCATGTTATAGCGTTTTATCTTGATGCAAAGATACGTTTTTTTTGCGAAAAATCATTACTTTCGCACCATGATTCGCATCTCGCTTGCCATTCCCACCCACAATCGGGCCGAGCCGCTGCTCGTGGCCCTTGAATCAATTGTCCGTCAGGACCTGCCGGCCGATGAGTGGGAGTGTGTGGTGGTGAACAACAACTCGACGGACGAGACCGCATCGCGCTTTGCGGCATTTGCCGCCGAACACCCGGAGTGCCACCTGCGGATGGCCGACGAAACGGGACCGGGGGTCTCCTACGCCCGCAACCGGGGATTGCGCGAGGCGCAGGCTCCGCTGGTGGCCTTCATCGACGACGACGAACATGTCAATCCGGGATTTCTGAGGGCCTATCTCGACTTTTTCGACCGCCATCCCGAGGCGGTGGTGGCCGGCGGGCGGATCATCGCCGAGTACCCTTCGGGACGTCCCGACTGGATGTCGCACTACGTCGAGATGCCCATCGCCAACCCCATGGATTTCGGAACGGAGGTGCGTCCCTTCCCGGTCGGCCGGGTGCCCGGAGGGGGCAACATGGCCTTCCGCCGCGAGGGACTGGCGTCCTACGGCGGCTTCGACCCTTCGCTGGGACGTGTGAACGGCGAGCTGATCGGCGGCGAGGAGAACGACCTCTTCGAGCGGCTGCTTCGCGGGGGGGAGACGATCTGGTATGTCCCCGGGGCCGTGATGTGGCACGTCATCCCGCCGCATAAACTCACGCGCGACTATTTCCGGCGTCTGAGTTTCAACGTCGGTGTCAGCCAGCGGCTCCGTGCGCAGATTCACCACCGGCTGGTCCGGGCATTGCTCTTCGAACTGCTGAAGTGGGGGGTGACGCTGTTGCTCTGCTGCACGATGGCGCCGCGACGGTCGATCTGGCTGCTGCGCATGCGCTGCGGAATCACCCGCGGACTCTTCCGCCCGATCCGTTCGAACTGACGCTCCCGCCACGGGGTCCGGTGTTGTCTGCGAACTCCGATCCTTTGGCCGCGGATTCTGCCTCCATCGTCCCTGAACTCCGAAATGTGGCCCTCGGCTCCAGGTTATCGCCCGTCTCTTCCGCATCCTGCCTGCCGGCTCCTGTCTGCCGCCGACCTCTTCCGCATCCTGCCTGCCAGCTCCAGGTTGCCGCCCGTCTCTTCCGCATCCTGCCTGCCGGCTCCTGTCTGCCGCCCGTCTCTTCCGAATTCCGTCGTCTGATTTCACCTTCCGCCGCCGGTCTTTTCAAAAAAAGAGCCGGTCCCTGTAACAGGAACCGGCCCCTCTGAACCCTCTTCCTATGAATCAGAAGAGATATTTTTCGTGCTTGACCTTGCTGACCAGCCGTTCGATATCCTCCCAGGCCTCCTCGCCGAAGGTCGTACCCACGACTTCGATCACCTTTCCGGCCGTGATGGCGCCGATCGTGCCGCACTGCCGCAGTGACAGTCCGTCGCAGAGTCCCGCCATGAAGCCTGCGGCGTAGAAGTCGCCGGCTCCGGTCGTATCGACCCGCTTGGCCGCCGCCATGATGCCCACGTGGACGACCTCATCGCCCTGCTTGATCATCGCCCCCTTGGTGCCGATCTTCACCACGGCCAGTTCGCACATCTCCGAGATCTGCTGCAGGGCATTCAGCGGTTCGGCCTCGCCCGTGAAGGTCTTGGCCTCGTCCTCGTTGGCGAAGACGATGTCGACGTGCTCGCGGACCAGCATGCGCAGGAACTCGAGGTTTTCGGCGACGATATTGAAACTCGCCAGGTCGATCGCCACCCGCAGTCCGCACTCCTTGGCCGTGCGCACCGCCTTGAGGATCAGATCGTGGTTCTGCACCAGGTAGCCCTCGACATAGAGGCAGTCGTAGCCGTCGAAGATCGTCGATTCGATCTCATCGGCCTCCAGCTCGAGCGCCGCACCCAGATGGGTGATCATCGTCCGCTCGCCATCGGCCGAGATCAGCGACACGCACTTTCCCGAACGCTCCTTTCCGCGGAAGATGATCGGTTCGATACCGAGGTTGTCGAGCGCCTGCACGAAGAAGTCGCCCGTGGTGTCGGGCCCCACCTTGCCGATGAATCCCACGCTGCAACCCAGCTGAGCCATGGCGCGGATCGTGTTGCCGGCCGAGCCTCCGAGCGAGAGCGAGTAGGGGAGTCCGGCGACCGATTTCGAGATTTCGGTCTGGAGCTGCGTGTCGACCAGGCTCATCGAGCCCTTGGCCAGTTTGAACCTCCCCAGCACGGAGTCGGTTTTCAGATTGACCAGCATGTCCGTGAGGGCATTGCCGATTCCGATGACGCGCTTGATGCGCCGATGTTCGGGTTTTTCGTTGAAAGTCATGGGTTTGAGTTGCGGGGTCGCCGGGGCGACCGTCGGTTAGATCGAGAGAATTTTTACCAGTTCGAGATCGTTGCGGTCGATGCCCTTGTCGTGCTTGATGGCCTTGGCGAAGGGGACGTAGACGATCTTGCCGTTCATCGTGCCGATCATCACGTTGCGCTGTCCGTCGAGGATGGCCTCGATGGCGGCTTCACCCATACGCGAGGCGAGGATGCGGTCGACGGCCGTAGGCGATCCGCCGCGCTGGATGTGGCCCAAGATCGTCACGCGGGCGTCATATTGCGGGAACTCCTTCTTCACGCGTTCGGCCAGGGCCGTGGCGCCGCCCGTCTTCGGGTTTTCGGCCACGATGACGATGGCCGAGTTCTTGCTCTTGCGGAAGCCGTGGTTGATGAGTTCGGCCAGCTGGTCGACTTCGGTCTCCATTTCGGGGATGATGGCCGCTTCGGAGCCCGTGGCGATAGCGCTGTTCAGGGCCAGATAGCCGGCCGTGTGGCCCATCACCTCGACGAAGAAGAGGCGTTCGTGGCTCGAGGCCGTGTCGCGGAGTTTGTCGACGGCCTGCATGATGGTGTTCAGGGCCGTATCGTAACCGATCGTCGAGTCCGTACCGCCCAGGTCATTGTCGATCGTGCCGGGAAGGCCCACGATCGGGACGTTGTACTCCTCGGCGAAGATGCCGGCGCCGGTCAGCGAACCGTCACCGCCGATCACCACCAGGGCGTCGATCCCGGCGGCCACCATGTTTTCATAGGCCATCTTGCGGCCCTCGGCGGTCTGGAACTCCTTGCAGCGGGCCGTCTTGAGGATGGTTCCTCCAAGCTGGATGATGTTGCTGACACTCTGCGATTTGAACTCCACAATCTCGTTGAAGACGAGACCCTTGTAGCCACGCATGATTCCTTTGACGGCGAATCCGTTATAAATAGCGCTTCGCGTCACTGCACGAATTGCGGCATTCATTCCGGGGGCGTCGCCGCCGGAGGTCAGGATGCCGATACATTTGATGCCTGCCATACTCTCATTTGTTAGTAACAAAACCGGCCAAAGTTAGTGATTTTTTCAGGATTTTCAAAAACCCGGCCATTTCTGTTTATACGGCGGCGGGCGGAACCCCTCAAAGGTCCCGCCCGTCGTGCGTATTGGATTTCGGATGTCGGACGTTTCGCCCGCCCGTTGTGCGTCGGCTGCGGCGTGCAGGCGCCGGGCTATGGCGTCCTGTCGTCCCCCGGCGGCTTGTGCCTGCTGCTAGTTGGCGCCCGGATGTCCGGCGGTGCCGGACTGTGTCGAGTCGGTGTTGTCCTGCGGTTGGGCCGGGGCCTCTTTTGCCTGGATCGAGACCTCCTTGCCGTCGGCATTGACCTTCAGTTCGCCCTCGCCCTTGTCGACGGTGATGTCGATGGCTTTCGACGGCACGGAGATGTGGAGCGTATGGCGTCCCTCCTCGATGACACTCTCGCCGTCGTAGTCTTCGAGCAGCCGTTCGAGGGTCGTCGTGTCGCCGTCGATGATGAATTCGCTGCGGAAGACCCGTTCGACGGCCTCCTTCTTGTGGCGGATCTTGTCGCTCACATCCTCGCGGATGGCGATCACCGAGCAGGCGATGATCGAGGCGATCCACGCCAGGAAGATGATCAGCAGCGTCTTGCCGCCGGGTTTGCGCGAGGCGATCAGGCACATCAGCACGTAGATCATCAGGATGACCGGGATCAGCACGATGAAGATGCCCAGCACCGGTACCCAGAGCGAGAAGTCGGCCAGCTTGTCGAGATGGACCTGTTCGGGGCCGCCGATGAACAGGGCGATCAGCCCGATGACCAGGGCACAGGCGCCCATGATCAGTCCGAAGACGATGATGCCGGCGATGATCTTCAGCAGGATCACCACGATCTTTCCGAAGAGCGAGACGGCCTCGGCGACGATTGGTTTGGCCTTGGCGTCGGGTTCGTTGCTGGCGGCCGCGGCGGTGGTGACCTCGCTGATGGACTGGACGGTGATCCGCTCGCCGTTCATTTCGAGTTTCTGGCGGGCCGAACGGGCGGCCGGGACGGCGAACCACATGATGAAGTAGCAGATCACGAAGATGCCGAACAGGTTGCCGAAGACCGGTCCGAGCCAGAAGAGGAAGTGGATGCTGCCGAAGGCGCTGAGCAGCAGCGGCAGGAACAGCCCCAGACGGACCCAGACGGGATCGATGTCGAAATACTTGCCGATGCCGGCGCAGACGCCGCCCAGCTTGGCATTCTCCGTGTCGCGGTAGAGGCGGCGCGGGATCCGCGGGGTTTCGCACTGCAGGTCGCGGTCGGAACTCTCCTCGGAGATGTCCTCGGCCGAACCCATCTGGGCGATGATGTTCAGCATGAGCGGTTTCTCGACCACGCGCGTGTTGTCCTGCGTCGAGAGGATCAGTTCGGCGATCCGCGCCTCGATGTCGGCGACGATCTCCGCGCCGTCGGGCGTATCCTTATAGCTCTTTTTCAGACTCTCGAGATAGGCGTCCAGGGCTTCGTAGGCGTCGACGTCCATCGTGAAGGCGATGCCCGAGATGCTGCATTTCTTGACTTCTTTCATGGCGATAGATTGTGTGCGGATGGGTTGTTAGCGGATATTTTTACGGATGCCGGCCCTTATTTTCTGCGGATGCTGCCGCCGCTCGATTTCGAGGCTTCGACCTGGCAGTCGCCCGTGTAGTGGATTCCGGCACCGCTCGAGGCCGAGGCTTTGAGGCTTTCGGTGCAGTTCACCGAGGTCTTCGAACCGCTCGAGGCCGTGACATCGGCTCGCTGTGCGGTCAGCTCCGAGGCATCTACCTCGCCGGCCGAACTGCTTCCGCTCTCGAAGTACTCCGTGAGGCCATTGAGCGTGATCTCGGCGGCACTCGAGGCCTCGGCCGTGCACGACTTCGATTTGATGTCGGCGCGGACATTGGCGGCACTCGATGCCTCGATGTTGCACGTGGCGGCCTTGATCGTCAGATCGATGTCAGCGGCGCTCGAGGCGTCGATGCTGCACGAACCGGCCTTGACCGAGGTCTCGATTTTGGCGGCGCTCGAGGCCTTGACCAGCAGATCCGCCCCCTTCAGCTCGACCTCCTTGCCCCGGATTTCGGCGGCGCTCGAGGCTCTCAGGGCGCGGAACGTCCGACCCTGGACGGGGATCGTCACCGTGACGTGGGCGTTGTTGATCGATTTGATCTGACGGTCGACTGTCACCCGCAGTTCGCCCTCCTCGGGTTCGACGATGACCCAGGCCATCAGGTTGTCGTCGGCTTCGATGCGGATCTTGTCGCCCTGCTCCGTGAGGACGACCTTCACGGCGCGCGAGGTGTTGATGGCGTTGAATTCGGGGATCGGGATCTCCTTCGTGATGATGTTTCCGCTGGCCTTGATGATGTGTTTGCCCAGCAGGGGCTTGGCGAAGCAGACCAGGCTGACGAGACAGGCGGCGGCCACTACGGCAAGGGTTGTGATTATCCAAAGAAACTTTTTCATGGTGTTCGTTTTTGCGTGTTATTCGTTTTCATTGATGCCGTGTCGGATGCGGCGGATCTGGACGACGAGCTCCTCCCACGCCGCGTCGAGCGAGCGGAGATACTCCTGGCCCTTCTCCGTGAGGGTGTAGTATTTGCGGGGCGGTCCCTGGGGGGACTCTTCCCAGCGGTAGGTGAGCAGTCCGGCATTTTTCTGCCGGGTGAGGATCGGGTAGAGTGTACCCTCGACGACGATCATCTCGGCCTGTTTGAGCTCGGCGATGATCTTCGGAGCATACGAATCCCCGCGCGAGAGTATGGCGAGGATGCAGTACTCCAGGATGCCTTTGCGCATTTGCGCCTTTACGTTGTCTTCTGCCATGTCTGTTGAACTTTTAGCCTCTCGGAGCCTGCGGAACGATCAGCCAGAGGATGATGTAGACCCAGAGCGAGAGTCCTCCGAGCAGGAACAGGATCACCAGGGCGATGCGCAGTTTCGAGACATTGAGTCCGAAATATTCGGCCAGTCCGCCGCAGATACCGGCGATGATGCGCTCGTTGCGTGAGCGGTAGAGATGTCGGTTGTTGTTAGCGGTCATTGTTGTCAGGATTTTTTACGATAGGTGTTGAATTTCGGGGCGGGCTCCTCCGGGATGACGAACCAGAGGATCACGTAGACCCAGATCGAGAGTCCTCCGAAGAGGATCAGCAGCAGCATCACCAGGCGGATCATTGTCGGATCTGCGTCGAAGAACTGACCCAGACCGCCGCAGATGCCGGCGATCGATCGCTCCGTACGCGAGCGATAGAGTTTTCGGGGTTCGGACCGCATTTCGGAGTCGTCGTGCGGGGTATCCTCCGGGGTGCGGCGCTCGCCGAAATCCGACGGGGAACCCATCTGCGCCATCGTGGCGCGGACCGTCTCGAGGGTAATCACGCGCATCGGGGAGCTCACCCGTTCGCGGAAGATTTCCGCCACGCGCCGCTCGATGTCGGCCATTGTTTCGCTGTCGCCTTCGGGAAGCCGCGAGCGGATGTCGTCGAAATAGCCGTTCAGAAGCAGGTAGGCATCCTCGTCCAGCGTGAATGCCACCGAACCGATGTTTACGTTTACAGTCTCTTTCATCTTTGCAGGGGGCTTGCGCCTTTGTCTTTTGCGGATTTAACTATTTTTGTACTGCAAATATAACACACGTTTTAGTATTATGCAATACAAAGTACCTATTTTTTTGAATTTTTTTCACCGAATCGCTCTTTTCGGGGAATTTCCGCAAAAAAATGGCGAATTTTGAGGGTGCGATGTTGCGTTGGGCCTCGCTGCTTCGTCTTACAGATACCATGAAGGAATCCGAATACATCCGTTTGGTCATGCCGCTGCGCGACCGTCTGTTCCGCTTTGCGCAGAGCCTGCTGCTCTCGTCGGCCGAGGCGGAGGATGCGGTCCACGATCTGCTGGCGCGTCTGTGGCGCGATCACGAACGGATGGAGCTGCCGCGCAGGGTCGATGCCTTCCTGCTCACGGCGCTGCGCAACCGCTGTTACGACCAGCTGCGGCGCCGGCAGGCCGAGGCCCGGCGGAGTGAAGCGGTGAAACAGTCGGCCGAACGTTCGACCGATGCCGAGATCCGGCAGTGGGAGGCGCGCGAACTGGTCCGGCGGGCGATGGCACAGCTGCCCGACCGGTAGCGCGAGGTGCTCCACCTGAAGGAGATCGAGGGCTATGCGACGCACGAGGTTGCCGCGATGATCGGTTGCGACGAGGCGCAGGTGCGGGTGATCCTGTCGCGGGGACGGATGGCGCTTCGTGGAATTCTGCAAAAAATGAGAAACGATGAACGAACGACAAGAACGGATTGAACGCCTGGCTGAACGCTGGTTCTCTGGCCTTGCGACCGAAGCCGAGGAGCGCGAACTGCGCGAACTGCTGCGTCGGGAGGAGGATCTTCCCGAGTCGCTGCGCGACGTGGCGCTGCTCTTCGAGGGGTTCGAGGCGCTGGCCGGGGAGTGCATGCCCCGAGCCGAGGCCTCCGGGCGGATGGCCTCCCCGTTGGTCGATGTCCCGCAGGGACCCGATCCCGAACCGACCGGTCTGCCGCCCGAACTGCCGCACGCCCGCTCCGGCCGGCGGATGCGGCTCTTCTGGGGAGTTGCCGTGGCGGCTGTCGTGGCCGTGGGGCTCTTCCTGGGTGTGGAGCTGCTGCGCGAACCCTATTGCTATATCGACGGAAAACCCGTCTACGACCGGGAGGTGGCCCTGCAGACGACCGCCTATCTGGACTCCTTCGCCCTGCTAGAGATGCCGGACCAGCTGGTCGACGAACTGATTGACAAACCTTAAAATTCGCAAAATCATGAATACCCGCATTCCCTTCCTTTGTACGTTGGCCGTGTTGCTGACGCTCGCCCTGGGCCGCACGGCTGCGGCCCGCACCCTTGCATCCGTTGCCGAACCACCTTCGGGGCCGGCCGCTCAGACGTCGGAGGCGGTTTCAACACCCGATCTTCCTGCGGCGGACGGCGGCGATTCGACGGCGCTGATGACCCTCAGCCCGACGCCGATGTCGGTCGACAGCCTCGAACGGATCGATGGGGTCGATACGGATCTCGTCTCGCTGCGTCGTTCGGCCGAGGGCGACGAGGTGGTCCTCGCGGTGGGCGGTTTCGGCATCACCCTCTCGTCGCTTTCCGAGGAGAAGATCCGCGACCGCGATACGCGCATCAAACGGCCGCGACTCAATCTGGTTGCCCTCTCCAAGAGCGAGCAGGGCTTTCTGATCCCCACGGGGGTTGACTACGGCGACTATCCGGCCGGAACGGGTGAATTCTTCGATCTGCGCAGCGGCAAGTCCTACCACTTCTCGACGACGCTCGTCGGTCTGAGCTACGATTTTGGCAAACGGCGTCAGTTCAGCATCGAGACCGGACTTCGCTACACGGTCGACAATTACCGGCTTTCGGACAATTCGATCACGCTCGGCAACAGCGACGGAATGGTTGTCCCCGTGACGCTCGACGAGAAGGCCGACAAGTCGAAACTCCGCATCACGTCGCTCGGCATTCCGCTCCATCTGACCTTCTCGCCGATGCGTCACATGAACATTTCGCTGAGCGGATATTTCGACTTCACGATGGGGGTCAACTCCATCTACAAGCACCCTAAGGTGAAGAACCCGCTCTCGGGAGTCAACCCCTTCCAGGTCGGCATCGGGTTGGGGGTCTCCTACTACAGTATCGGCGTCTACGTTCGCTACGGCATCACGCCGCTCTTCAAGAGCGGAGTCGGGCCGCAGGTGCGTCCGCTCTCGATCGGTTTTTGTTATGCGATGTAAAACGGGAAGGCTATGAAACGGATTTTGATATTGATTCTGCTGATGCTGCCGTTTCTGGTGCGGGGGCAGAACGTCTCGTGGAAATTTTTCGATCACTATTCGAAGGCCGAGGGCTTTTCGAGCGTGCAGCTTGAGCGCAAGATGATGCGCATGATGAGTCGCCAGGCCGCCGAAAAGGGGGATGAGAAGCTCGCTGAACTGCTCAACGGCATCGAATTGATTCGCATCGTGGCGCTCAGCGGCGGTGACGGACAGCAGTTTCTCGAGGATGCCGAGGATTTGGCCACCGATCCGATCTATCGTTTTCAACTGGTCATGTCGGAGAGCTCCGGCGGGCAGATGACCCGCTTTTACCTGCGGGAGGCGGATTTTACCCGCAACTCGGAGTTGTTGATGATCACTGCGGGACCCCGCGAAACGGTCGTAGTGAATATCTACGGCCTGTTCGATCTGAAGCAGGTGTCGCGACTTTCGTCCATCCGGCCGAAGAGTTCGCCGAAATAGGCTTTCGATCCCTTCCCGGGCGCGTGAAACCCGACGGGATCCGGTGAGTTGTTTTGCGGGTGCGTGGACGGTTGCGATTGACCGGGCGATGTGTCGAAGTGGGGATCGGATGAAGCCGATCCCCACTTTCCATATCCACGAATGATAATGTGTTGATATTTGTTAATAACTGTTGAATAACTTGCTCCGCTTTCCGACACTCTTTCTTGGCTGCTGATCCGTTTATAAGGAATTGTTTATCAGGCTTCAGACTGCTCCGGCGATGGTTCTTGAATGGATTGGTTGACAGGTGCTGACTGTGGACGAACGGCTCGATTTATTAACAATGCGAATCTTGATGTTAATAACTTGCCGACCGTCGATCGTCGTCTCAACACCTCTTTCATGCCAGTGAACCATGCGTGCAATTTACTCATCCAATGGCGAATGCACATTATTCGGCCGATCCTTTCAGATCGAGATCCTTCTTTCTCCGAGGTCAATGCGCATGTGGAGGAGGTCCGCCTGGTCCGAGTTATCAACATTTTCGGGAGCGAAGTGCCGTACCGGGGTTTCCGGCCGGGCCGAGGTTGTGTTTGGCTTCGGACAATCGGGGGGAGCTGCTGTGCGAGAAAGTCCGACCGCCTCTTCATAATGCAAAAAAATCCCCGGAGGATATCCGGAGATCTTTCTTTAAACGCATTCTCGTTGCTTGGTCCTTGAACTTGGCGGAGAGGACTCGCGGCTCAGGCGGAATCGTCACCTCCCTTTTCGAAGGAAGGCTGGGAGGGATTGTCAACACCCTTTGCGTGAAACGCCTGTTCCCGCCCGCATCAGAAAAAAAATCTCCGGAGGATATCCGGGGATCTTTCTTGAAACGCATTCTCATTGCTTGGTCCTTGAACTTGGTGGAGAGGAACTCGCGGTTCAGGCGGTTTTGTCACCTCCCTTTTCAAAGGGAGGCTGGGAGGGATTGTCAACACCCTTTGCGTGAAACGCATATCGCCCGCCCGGCATCAGCAAAAAAATCCCCGGAGGATATCCGGGGATTTTTCTTGAAACGCATTTTCGTTGCTTAGTCCTTGAACTTGGCGGAGAGGAACTCGCGGTTCAGGCGGGCGATATGCGTAATGGAGATCTGCTTCGGGCACTCGGCCTGGCAGGCACCCGTGTTGGTGCAGTTACCGAAGCCGAGCTCGTCCATCTTGGCAACCATGGCCTTGGCACGGCGGGCAGCCTCGACACGACCCTGCGGCAGCTTGGCCAGCGACGATACGCGCGCAGCGACAAACAGCATGGCCGAACCGTTCTTGCAGGTAGCGGCGCAGGCTCCGCAACCGATGCAGGCTGCAGCATCCATTGCCTCGTCGGCATCCTCCTTCGGGATCAGGATGGCGTTGGCATCGGGCACCGAATTCGTGCGCACCGAGATGAAGCCGCCGGCCTGCAGAATCTGATCGTAAGCCGAACGATTTACGACGAGGTCCTTGATCACCGGGAATGCGGCCGAACGCCACGGCTCCACGGTAATCGTGGCGCCGTCCTTGAACTTGCGCATGTAGATCTGGCAGGTCGTGGCACCCTGGCTGGGTCCGTGGGCCTGGCCGTCGATGTGCAGCGAGCACATGCCGCAGATACCCTCACGGCAGTCGTGGTCGAATGCCACGGGTTCCTTGCCCTGGTGTACGAGGTCGTTGTTCAGGATGTCGAGCATTTCGAGGAACGAGGTGTCTTCCGAGATGTTGGACACCTTGTAGGTTTCGAACGCTCCTTTCGATTTAGCGTCCTTTTGACGCCATATCTTTAATGTAAAATTCATGTTTTTTCGATATTAAAGTTCAACGTCAAAATGAGGCTTAGTCCTTGTAGTTACGCTGTGCCGGGTGTACGAACTCGAAGTTGAGCGGCTCCTTGGTCATCTCCGGAACCTGGTCCATACCCTTGTACTCCCAGACGGCGGCGAAGGTGAAGTTTTCGTCATCACGCTTGGCCTCGCCCTCTTCGGTCTGGTGCTCGACGCGGAAGTGACCGCCGCACGACTCCTCACGCTGGAGGGCATCGCGGGCCATCAGCTCGCCCAGTTCGAGGAAGTCGGCCACACGCAGAGCCTTTTCGAGCTCGACGTTGAAGTCGTTCTCGCGGCCTACGACGCGGACATCCTTCCAGAACTCCTTGCGCAGGGCCTGGATTTCGGTGATGGCCTTCTGCAGCGACTCCTTCGTACGGGCCATGCCGACGTTCTCCCACATGATGTGGCCCAGCTTCTTGTGGATATCGTCCACCGACTGCTTGCCGTTGATCGAGAGCAGCTTGGCGATCTTTTCGCGCACGCCCTTCTCCGCTTCGTCGAAGGCCTTGGTGTTGGTGTTGACCTTCGGAGCCTGGATCTTGTGCGAGAGGTAGTCGCCGATGGTGTAGGGCAGTACGAAGTAACCGTCGGCCAGACCCTGCATCAGGGCCGAAGCACCCAGACGGTTGGCACCGTGATCCGAGAAGTTGGCCTCGCCGATGGCGTACAGACCCGGGATCGTGGTCATCAGGTTGTAGTCGACCCAGATACCGCCCATCGTGTAGTGCACGGCGGGGAAGATCTGCATCGGCTGCTCGTAGGGGTTCACGTCGGTGATCTCCTCATACATGTCGAAGAGGTTTCCGTAACGCTGTTTGATACGGTCCTTGCCCAGACGCTCGATGGCGGTCTTGAAGTCGAGGAAGACGGCCAGACCGGTTTCGTTCACGCCGTAGCCGGCATCGCAGCGCTCCTTGGCGGCACGCGAAGCCACGTCACGCGGTACGAGGTTACCGAAGGCCGGGTAGCGGCGCTCCAGATAGTAGTCGCGGTCCTCTTCGGCGATATCCGACGGCTTTTTGGCACCCGAACGGATGGCCTTTACGTCCTCGAGTTTCTTCGGCACCCAGATACGGCCGTCGTTACGCAGCGACTCGGACATCAGCGTCAACTTCGACTGCTGGTCGCCGTGAACGGGGATACACGTCGGGTGGATCTGCGTGAAGCAGGGGTTGGCGAAGCCGGCACCCTTGCGGTAGCACTGGAAAGCGGCCGATCCGTTCGAGGCCATGGCATTGGTCGACAGGAAGAAGACGTTTCCGTAGCCGCCCGTAGCGAGGACGACGGCGTGAGCGCCGTGGCGCTCGATTTCGCCCGTTACAAGGTTGCGGGCGATGATACCGCGGGCCTCACCGTCCTCGATGACGATGTCGAGCATCTCGTGACGGGGATAGCTCTTGACCGAGCCGGCGGCGATCTCCTTGTTCAGAGCGGCATAGGCGCCCAGCAGCAGCTGCTGACCGGTCTGGCCGCGGGCGTAGAACGTACGCGAAACCTGCGCGCCGCCGAACGAACGGTTGGCCAGCAGACCGCCGTACTCGCGGGCGAAGGGAACCCCCTGAGCGACGCACTGGTCGATGATCAGGTTCGAGACCTCGGCCAGACGGTATACGTTGGCCTCGCGGGCGCGGTAGTCGCCGCCCTTGATCGTATCGTAGAAGAGGCGGTAAACCGAGTCGTTGTCGTTCTGGTAGTTCTTGGCTGCGTTGATACCGCCCTGAGCGGCGATCGAGTGGGCGCGGCGGGGCGAATCCTGGATGCAGAACACCTTGACGTTGTAACCCAGTTCGCCGAGCGAAGCGGCTGCGGAGGCACCGCCCAGACCGGTTCCGACGACGATGATATCGAGCTTGCGCTTGTTGGCGGGGCTTACGACCCGGATGGCTGCCTTGTGGTTGCTCCACTTTTCGGCGAGCGGTCCGGCAGGAATTTTAGCATCTAATTTTAAAGCCATATCGTTTGTGTGTTTATTGTTCTACAATACAGGGTTTTGATCAGCAGGCACCGCCCATGCAGGGGCAGAGGAAGTAGACGAGGACCACCAGTGCGAAGCCCACAAAGACGATCGTTGCGACGATGTTGGCGATGCACTTCAGGCGGGGATACCACGTGTCGTTGGCCCAGCCCACGCTCTGGAACATCGACCATACGCCGTGGGTGAGGTGGAACCACAAGGCGACGAACCATACGAGGTAGATCACCACGTAGTACCACTGCGAGAAGGTGTAGCGGATCAGGGCTGCACCATCAACAGGGCTGTAACCGAGCGAGTTGGTGTGCTGGCCGAGGATCTCGACGAGCTGCATCTTCGACCAGAAGTTGAACAGGTGCAGCAGCAGACCTACCAGGACGATGACGCCCAGCACGAGCATGTTTTTCGAAGCCCAGTCGACACCGGGTTCCTTGACCGTGACGGCATAGCGCTGCGTGCCGCGTGCCTTGTAGTTGTGCAGCGTGAGGATGATGGCGTAGATGAAGTGGATCAGCACGCCCAGAGCCAGAACGACCGTTCCGGCCAGTGCATACCAGTTGGCACCGAGGAACGCGCAGACTGCATTGTAAGCCTCCGGCGAGATGATTGCCGTGACGTTCATCGACATGTGGAAGAGGATGAAGAGCACGAGGAAGCAACCCGTCACGCTCATTACTAACTTCTTGCCAAGCGAGGAATTAGATAGAAAACAGCTCATAATGTTTTGAAATTTGTTATATTTGTTAATGATTTGTGTTCCGTACCGTCATTTTGTGTTTCTCGGCGAGGCTCTTGGCCGGGCGGAGCGGACCTCGGGGGCGACCGGCAATCCGGAAAATCGGATCGGGAGTCGGGCGGGGGTTCTCCACACGCGAATGCCTGCTGCAAAGATAGCCATTGTTCGCAGAATAACAATAGAAAGTGGCGGGAAAATTATCGACAAGAAGGGGAGTTTATGACTAAAAATGAACTGCGGAAAGCGATGCGGAGTCTCAACCGCGGGTTGGATGCCCGGGCACGGGCCGAGGCTTCGGAGCGGATTGTGCGGCGGATGGAGGCGTTGGAGGCCTTTGCCGTGGCGCGGACGGTGGGTCTTTTCTGTGCTTTGCCCGACGAGCCCGACCTGAGCGGGGCCATCGAGCGGTGGCGTTCGTCCAAGCGGCTCGTCGTGCCGCGGGTCGAGGGGGAGACGATGCGCTTCTTCGAATACGATCCCCAGACTCTTCTGCCGGGGGCCTTCGGGATTCTCGAACCGGGACCGGCCGCACGGCTCTGTCCGCCCCGCGAGATCGACCTGCTCTTTGTCCCCGGGGTGGCTTTCACGCCGCAGGGGGTGCGCTGCGGGCGCGGGCGAGGCTATTACGACCGTTACCTGGGACGGGCCGACTTCCGGGCCGTGAAGATCGGCGTCTGCTATGCCCATCAGCTGGTCGATGATCTTCCGGCGGAGCCTCACGACATGCGGGTCGATGCCGTGATTACGGACCGTTGACCGGCCGCGGTCGGGTGGCCTTTCCGGGTGACCGACGGTGCGGATGTGGCAAAACGAAGAATATGGCGATATTTCGGCACGAAACCTGCCGCAGATCGCCGCAATCGATATGGAGAAAATGGAAAAGAGACGAGTGGCCCTGGTGCTTGCAGGAGGCGGTGCGAGGGGTGTGGCGCATATCGGCGCCATCGAGGAGTTGGAGAGTCAGGGATACGAGATTGCGGCGGTGGCCGGGACCTCGATGGGGGCTCTGGTGGGCGGCATGTACGCCTCGGGGCATCTCGGGGCGTTCCGTGACTGGATGTGTTCGCTCGACAAGTACAGGGTTTTCGGACTGGTCGACTTCACCCTCAGCAGCGAGGGGCTGGTCAAGGGCGAGCGGGTGATTCATGCCATGCAGGAGCTGGTGCCCGAGGTGCAGATCGAGCAGATGCCGTTGCCGTTTGCCGCGGTGGCGGCCGATCTGTTGACGGGGCGCGAGGTGGTGTTCGACCGCGGGGGGCTGTACGAGGCCATCCGGGCGTCGATCTCCATTCCGTCGGTCTTCCGCCCGGTCCATCGCGACGGCATGGTGCTGGTCGACGGCGGAACGGTCAATCCGCTGCCGTTGAACCGCGTGCGCCGCGAGGAGGGCGATCTGCTCGTTGCTGTGGATGTCAGCGCTCCGTTCGGGGCCGATCCGACCACGCGGGCCAACGCCTCATTTAATTATTATAAGGTATTGATCGCCTCGTCGCAGATCATGCAGCAGCACATCACCCAGCTCATGTGCCGCCTCTACCGGCCGGACGTGCTGGTGCAGATGCCGGCCGACAGTTACGGGATGTTCGAATTCTACCGTTCGGCGGAGCTGATCGAGGCGGGGCGTCGGGCGACGCGTGAAGCGCTCGAACGGGCTCGTCAGGAGAGCCGGGATGCACTCTGAAAGGTTTCGGACGAACGGGCCGTGTAGCTGTCGGGATAAAAAAAATGCGACGGCTCCGTTTTAGAAGAATTCAATAAATGAATGTGGTGACGCAACTTCACACAGATTTTGTTCGGGGCCGTCGCAAAGGTATCTGTCGGGCGGATGGCCGGGCGCTCTTCGGCGAAAGGGCGGTGAAGGGTCCCCTGCAATCCGTACGCTACAAAGATAGATAAAGTTTCCGTACTTGCAACCTCTTTGTCTGAAAGTGGCACGCGTATGTCCAAATTGGCGAAAAGCGGGGCTTCCGGGAGAACGGGGCGCCCTTTGGACGGAGGCGGCAACCGGACCCGGCGGACGACGGTATGACGTCAGATCCCTTCGCGGCGGAGCTCCCGGTTGGGCGTTTTCCGGACAGGGCGCGACGCGGCGCAGAAAGGAAGACTCCCGGACCATAGCAGGTCCGGGAGTCTTCATTTGTAGCCGGGAATGGCCCGGGGGGAACTATTTGCGGTCGTTCTCGCGGATATAGGCGGCGATGCGGTGACTCCGTCTTCCGAGCGGGATGCCGATGCCGATGGTCGCGTTGGCCGTACTCTGTTTGACGGGAACCCATTGCGGCGTGTGGCGGGTCAGCAGCAGGTCGGTGGCTACGAAGAAGTTGATCCACCCGGGGCACAGGTTCAGACCCAGCCCAACGGCTCCGGCACGGTTGTCGAGCACCGAGTAGCTGCCCGTGAGTGTGAACCAGCGGAGGGGGTGAATGTTGACCGATGCGGTGATGTTGTGTGCGGTCCTGTAGGACCAGAAGCGGGCCGTGTAGAGCAGTCCCACGCCGATGCGGTGTTCCCAGACTTCGTATTCGATGCCGGCGTTGAGCGACGCACGGAGCATTTTCGACAGACTGCGGCTCTCCGTTTGGTTGAACTTCAGCATCTCCAGATCGAAATCCGGGGTCGGATCCGAGCCGTTGTCGGGAACGGTGACGCCCGTGAATTCGCTCTGTTGGGTCGAGACGCCCGATACGGTGGCACGCTTGCTCCAGTTGATGAATCCCAGATCGTTGACGGCCAGCGAGACCTGCAGTTCGGGCAGGATGTCGTACGTGGCCCCCAGGTCGACGGCAAAACCGTATCCGGCGGGTTTCCGGGGGCGGAACCGGAGGTCGTTCATCTCGAAGGTGCCGGTTTCGGGATTCGGGCTGACCGTCGTTCCGTCGGCCGTGACGGTGACCGTACCGCGGGTGTCAACGGCCCAGCGGTCCTGTTCGAGCGAGACGTCGAAGCGTTGGTAGTCGACCTGGGCGCGGGCCAGACCGACCAGAAACTTGCCGCGCACACCGACGTAGAGACGGTCGTTGAGCAGCGGGAGCGAGTAGTTGAATCCCGCCTCGAGATAGCTTTCGGCGGAGGCGCCGATGCCGCTGATGTTGCCCTGCCGGCCGAGTTTGAGGAACTCGAAGAGCGTTTTGGGCAGATGCGTCTCGGCGGAGGTGCGCACGTCGAGATCGACCGACCAGAAATTCTTGTGATTCCGTGTAAACTTGCCGATTCCGAAGAGGTTGATACGCGTATCGACCCCCAGCAGGTTGTCCGCCTGGAGGTTCCTCAGCGCCTCGTCGGCCGATACCGAACTGTCGAGCAGGGTGACGAGTTTGCCGTTTCGCGGATAGAGGATGTTGTTCAGGGCGATGTTGCCGTTGGTTGCGACGCTTACGCCGCCGATGGCGGGCAGGTTGATGTATCCGCGCAGCGGGGCGAAGGCGGGGTTGAGCTGCGAGCGGAAGGTCGAACCCTCCATGAAATAGCTCGTCGGGTTTTGGGCGGCCAGACTGACCGTCAGGAGCAGGGCCGTCAGCAGAAGATATGTCTTTTTCATCGCGGGATTCGTTTTAGAGGTCGAACTTCAGGGCACCGTGCTTGATCAGGTGGAGTTTGATGGTCAGCTGCCGTTGCTGCCCGGCGTCGAAACCCCGATTGGGGTAGTACTTCTCGATGACGATCGGGATTTCGAGCGTCATGCCGCGGACGATCGTGCGCAGGTCGTCGGCATAGAGCCGCGTGGCGGGGAGTTCGTTCGAGTCGTCGAGCGCTTCGATCTTCGTGGTGAAGTTCACGCTGGTCGGGGTGAAGAGGGGCGAGACCTGCAGACTGACGGGCAGTCGGTTGTCGACCGTCCCGGCTAGGTAAAGCGTATTTTTCGGATCGGTCGTTTCGCGCGGATCGAGGTTGTCGCAGAGCATGTCGACCACCTCGTTGCTGATGTCGATCCGGTCGACGGCGTAGCTCAGCTGCTGCATATCGACGTCGAGTCCTGTCAGGTAGTCGTTGGCCAGTTGGCGGACCTCCTCGCCGAGGGCGTCGCGCAGGGCGGAATTTTCGGTGTAGGCCTCGACGAAGGCGCTCTTGAATTCGTCGCGCGAGATCCCCGGAAGCAGCTCCCGGAAGTCATCGTAGTAGTTCTCCTGCAGGAGTGTGGCCACGGCGTCGAGTTTCGTGGCATCGGTGGCCATCTCGGTCAGCAGTTCGGGGAGCAGCTGCTCGTTGACATAGGCGGCATCGTGGAGCAGGCGCTGTACGTCGGCGTAGCCGCCCTTGTCGTCGCTGTCGGGCAGGCGGGTCGGGAGCCAGATGTCGGCCTCCTTGAAGATGAGGTCAATGCGGGTGCCGTTGTCGGCGTTGATCTCTTCCATCGTGATGTAGACGTTGGCCAGAGGGGCTTCGAACGTCGAGCTCTCGTTCCCGATGGTGATGTTGTCGGTCTCAACCTTTCCGAGGTCGTAATCCCTGTCTACACAGGCTGTAGCGAGGGTGCCGAAAAGAAAAAGCGTAAAAATTCTTTTCATGAACAGGTTTCTTTTCTTGTGAACGAGTCGCAAAGGTAGAACGATCCGAAGAAATTAACAATAATTCGGAGGTTTTTATCAAATTACAGATTCATGATATATTTGTTACCTTTGCTGTCGGTATGAGTGAAAACGAGAATATCCGAAAGTCCTTGAAGGAGCAGGTGGCCCTGCTTCCGCTGTCGCCCGGGGTCTACCAGTTCGTGGACCGCACCGGGACGATCATCTACGTGGGTAAGGCCAAAAGCCTCCGCAAACGGGTCTCGTCCTACTTCGTCAATTCGAAGGAGCACAGCGCCAAGGTCCGCGTGCTGGTGCGTCAGATCGTCGAGATCCGCCACATCGTCGTCGGCAGCGAGACCGACGCCCTGCTGCTCGAGAATTCGCTCATCAAGACCCTCCAGCCCCGCTACAACATCCTGCTGAAGGACGACAAGACCTATCCGTGGATCGTCGTGCGGCGCGAGCCCTTCCCGCGGGTGCAGTCGACGCGGCAGCTGGTCCGCGACGGCTCGCAGTACTTCGGCCCCTACGGCTCGGTGATGATGCAGCACAGCGTGCTGGACTTCATCCGCGAGGTGGTCCCGCTGCGGACCTGCAAGCTCAACCTCTCGCCCGAACAGATCGCCCGCGGCCGCTATACGGTCTGCCTGCAGTACCACATCGGCAACTGCAAGGGTCCGTGCATCGGCGCCCAGAGCGAGGAGGAGTACGACCGCCTGGTCGGGATGGTGGTCTCGGTGCTCAAGGGCGACCTGCGTCCCGTGCGCAAGTACCTCGAGGGGGAGATGACGCGGGCGGCCGGCGAGTTGAAGTTCGAGGTGGCGCAGCGCTACAAGCAACGCCTCGATGCGCTGGACCACTACGCGGGTAAGTCGGTGATCGTCAGCGCGCGGATTGTCGACGTGGATGTCTTCTCGCTGCTGCCCGACGACGACGTGGCGTGGTGCAACTTCGTGCGGATCCGCCACGGGTCGGTGGTGGGTGTGCAGACCGTGAAGCTGACGACGGGCGTCGAGGAGGACGAACGTGACATGCTGACGCTCGGCATCCAGTACATGGTCGAGAACGTCGCCGGCGGCGAACTGGCCCGGGAGGTGATCGTGCCGTTCCTGCCCTCGACGACGCTGCTGTTCGACGGCGTGACCTTCACGGTGCCCAAGCGCGGCGAGAAACTCGATCTGCTGGAGTTTTCGCGCAAGAGCGCCCGCATCTACCGGGCCGAACAGCTCAAGAACCTCGAAATCAAGAACCCCGAACGACATACCGAACGGTTGATGAATGCCCTGCAGAAGGAGCTGCACCTCGACCGGCCGCCGCGTCATATCGAGTGCTTCGACAACTCGAACCTGCAGGGATCGCACCCCGTGGCGTCGTGCGTGGTCTTCCGCGACGGGCGCCCCTCGCGCAAGGAGTACCGCCATTTCAACATCAAGACGGTGGAGGGTCCCGACGACTACGCCTCGATGCGCGAGGTGGTCTACCGCCGTTACAGCCGCCTGCAGGCCGAGGGGGGCGAGATGCCCGATCTGGTCATCGCCGACGGCGGCAAGGGGCAGATGGGGATCATTCACGAGGTGCTGGAGGCGCTGGGGCTGGATATTCCGATTGCGGGTCTGGCCAAGGACGACCGCCACCGCACGGCCGAACTCTACTGCGGTTATCCGCCGCTGCTGGTCGGGCTGCGGCCGACGTCACCGTTGTTCCACTTCCTGACGAGCATCCAGGACGAGGTGCACCGCTTTGCCATCTCGTTCCACCGGCAGAAACGCAGCAAGGCATTCATTCACAGCGAGCTGGAACAGATCGAAGGGGTCGGGTCGAAGACCATCGAGACGCTTCTGCAGCACTTCCGCACGGTGGAGAAGGTGCGGGCGGCCAATTCCGAGGAGTTGTCGGCGCTGATCGGTCCGGCCAAGGCACGCAAGGTGCGGGCCTATTTCGACCGGGGAACGGAGCCGGGGCGCTGATCCGGCGAGTTGATTCGGGGGGGCTAATTCTTCGGGGTGCTGATCTGGCAAGCTGATTCAGGGTGCTAATTTTTCGGGGCGCTGATCCCGAGCGCAGATCCGGAGCCCTCGAATGGAGACCGGTCCGGAAGTCTGTTCGGGAGTCTGTCCGGGATTGCGGCGGCGGAGTTGCAGCTGCAGAGCGGAATGGCCGGGGGGGGGAAGGCCGATTGCACCCTCTGAAACGGGATGCAGGGTCTGCTCCCGGGGGCTGTTGGACGTTGCCGGGCAATGGCTCCGTCAGGCGTCGGGTTGAAAATAATTTGCCGGAAAATTCTTTTATACAGGGATTTTTTCTATCTTTGTCCACCCGATTCGCCGCATGCATGCGGAAATCAGCCCGGATGGCGGAATCGGTAGACGCGTTGGTCTCAAACACCAATGACAGCAATGTCGTGCCGGTTCGACCCCGGCTCCGGGTACCAGCAAAAAATCCCAAACAGTTGCAAACCAACTGTTTGGGATTTTTGTTTTGCGCTGCGTGTCCGCATTTTGTCCCCGTTTTCCCCACACGGCCTGCGCTGCGACGGTTTGTTGCCGTTCCCGTATCTCGGTCGTAGGGCTCTTCTTCATCTCCGGGTAATACCTCTTCGGATATCGAAAAGGAGCGACCCGCAAAGGACCGCTCCTCGTATTTCCATCCGCTCGGCGGAGGTTAGTTGATCTTCCGGATCGTGCCGCTCCATACCGAACGAATCGTGTTCTTCGGATCGGCATCATCCTTCATCTCGAACTGGATCTCAACCTTGCCGTCTTCGAGTTCGCGGATCTCGATGGTTCCTTCCGTGGCGGGGGCACCGATCGTGTAGTCGCTCTCGTCGAAGTCGTAGAAGAGGTAGGGCCACGTTCCGCGCTTGACGGCGAACTCCTGGTAACCCGGGATGAACTCGCCGACCTTCGGATTGTTCGGATCACTCGGCGTGGTGTAGGTTCCGGCGATCGACGTCGCCCCTTCCGGAGCAAGAATGTCGAGCTGGAAGGCCTCGTCCGTGGTGTTGTTGTCGACCAGGATTTCGAACTCGGTCGCCCCCTCGAAGTAGCTCGTGTAGGTCCATAAGCGGCACTCCGATTCGTCGTCGGGGTTGAAGAGCACGGTCTTGTCCTCGCGCAGGTTGCTCAGCCAGTCGCCGGCGGGTTTGTCGGGTGCGTTGTCGACGAAGCGGACATCGCCCATCGGGTAGGTACCCTTCATCGAGATGCCCTCGGGGGTGGTGACGTCGACGATGAACTCATACTGGTCGCCCGAGCGTTTCACCTCGATCGTGCCCTGCTGGGCAAAGCCGATCAGCGGTGTGGCATCGGCCGACTCGACCTGCTGGATGTAGGTGCCGTAGTAGTAGATGTAGCCCATCAGGTTGAAGGTCGAACCCTGGGTGAAGGTCATCGGCGAGACGTAATCGTTGCTCGGCGTGTAGACACCCTCGGCCAGCTGCATGTCGCCCTTGCTCGAGAGGCGGTTCGAGAGCAGGTCGATGGTCATCTGGTGGCCCTTGGTCAGGAAGCCGTCCTCGACGGTTCCCTCCTGGAGTCTGATGGTGTAGCGGTCGCTCTCCTCGCCGGTGTACTCCCACGTGGCCGAAGCCGACGTGAAGGTGACGTCGATGGGTTCGCTGATGACCGCTTCGCCGCCCGACGGATCGGTCCGGTCGACGAAGGTCAGGACACCCTCGTAGCTGAAGGCGAAGTTGTCGGCCTCGTTACCCAGGATGAACGTTCCTTCGATCCGGTAACCCGAGGCGGTGTGTACCACCGTGATCTCACCCTCGGCGGGTTTGCGGTAGGAGATCGAGCCGTCGTCCTTCATCTCGCGGGCCCACGTGTAGTCGGGATCGGCCGTTCCGGTGGTCATGCCGCTCTTGAGCGTGTAGGTGCCCTCGGGCAGCACGGCGGCCGAGGCATCCTGGCTGGCCTGGCCGTAGAGGTCGAGGTAGAGGATCATGCCCGGTTCGGTCGGCATCTGCTCGCCCTGATCGTTCACCTCGAAGGGTACGTTGCTCAGTCCGAGGTAGTAGTTTGCCGAACCGTCGCTGCCGCTGGCGCCCTTGTAGGTGGCATCGGTGACCACGGAGAGCTGGAAGGTCTCGCCGATGGTCGGATCGGGATCGGGTTCGCCCTGTGTCTCGCTCACGCAGCGGACCGAACAGCCTGCCGCACGGTTCGAGTTGCTCTGCGTATTGAGGTAGGCGGGCAGGAAGTTCAGGACGTAGGAGTAGTGGTCCTGCATGGGGGTCGAGGTCCAGTAGGAGGCTTGTCCGCCCACGAAGCTCCACACGCCCGAGGCGGCGCCGCGGTTACCGGCCGCGGGGTAGTATCCCAGCAGGGCGTGGCGGCGGCCCAGTGCGAATTCGTCGTAGATGAAGTTGGCCTCGTTGACCCCCTTCCAGCTGCCGTTTCGCGGAATGCGCCATCCCGGGGGGCAGGGGTCGAAGAGGGTTTTGCCGCCGTCGGTCGGGGTCTCCCACATGCGGGCGTTCTTGCCCGAGCCGTCGGAGGTCAGCCAGTCGTAGTAGTCGTCGCCGATGCGGGTGCCGTAGTAGAAGGTTGTCGGATGCTCGACGGCGTTCTGCAGGTTGGAGGTGGCCGTCACCTGTTCGTTGGCAAAGAGGGTGGTGAGGGGGTTGCCGGCGGCGTCATAGACCGTGATGTCGTTCAGGTCGTTCCATCCCGTACCGGCGGGGAAGGGATCCTTGCGGCCCCACTGGTAGACGAAGCCCTTGGCCGTACCCGCCTCGTCGTAGTCATTGTTCATGGCGCCCAGGTTGATACTGTTCCAAAGAGTGTGTCTGGGGAATAAATAAAAAAGTCTACAGATTTTTTAGATTTGTAGTGACGAACCAACAAAAACTAAAAAAGAGTAGACTTATGGTGTTGACAAAGGAACAACTTT
>OCHL01000207.1_pt1 | contig 68243 bp, 58 predicted proteins | sample 1538421 | NCBI WGS metagenome assembly OCHL01 (sample SAMN04571690, study PRJEB22368) | human gut metagenome | biome: human gut; material: stool | host: Homo sapiens | place: Luxembourg | collected 2012-06-01 | reverse complement strand
CTGCCAGTACAGGCTGTCGTGCACCTTGGAGCCATGCTTGAGGGCATCCACCACGTCGGCCACCACAGCGCTGGCGGTGGGCAGCTTGCCTGCGCCCTTGCCGTAGAACACCACGTCGCCCAGCATATCGCCCTTGACCAGCACTGCGTTGAACACGTCGTCCACGCTGGCCAGCTGGTTTGCCTTGGGCACCAGGCAGGGTTCCACACCGGCGGCCACGCTGCCATCCTTGCCGCGCTTCATCCATGCGATCAGCTTGATCACGCAGCCCAGCTTCTCGGCCGCTTCCACGTCCGCCGTGGTGATATCGCGGATGCCGCGGGTGGGGATGTTCTGAGGGTAGATCTGGTGGCCACAGACCAGCGAGGACAGGATGGCGATCTTGCGGCAGGCGTCGCGGCCGTCCACGTCGTCGCTGGGGTCCTTGGTCTCGGCGTAGCCCAGCTCCTGTGCGATCTTCAGCGCGTCGTCAAAGCCCAGACCCTCGCGCACCATCTTGGTGAGCATGAAGTTGGTGGTGCCGTTCACGATGCCCTGCACCTCGGTGATGACATTGGCCGCCAGGCACTGGTGCATCGGCGTGATGATGGGCGTGCCGCCGCCCACCGAAGCCTCGAACAGGAAAGCGCAGCCATGCTCCTTGGCCAGAGCCAGCAGCTCGGCACCGTAGGTGGCCACCATCTCCTTGTTGGAGGTGCACACACTGCGGCCGCTCTCCAGACAGGCCTTCACATACGGGTAGGCGAAGCGGGTGCCGCCGATGGTCTCGACCACGACCTTGATCTCCGGGTCTTCCAGAATGGTGTCAAAATTCTTGACGAACAGATGGGCTGCCGGGTGGTTCGAAAAATCCTTCGGGTCCAGGATATACTTGACCTCCACCGGTTCGCCTGCGCGGCGGGAGACGCCCGCGGCGTTGCGGCACAGCACTTCGTAGACACCGCTGCCCACCGTGCCAAAGCCCAGAATTGCAATTTTAGCCATTGTTGTTCTCCCTCGTTTCCCTATTTCTACGATCAGAGATTGTATCCGCAGTGCACGCCCACCACCATGTGCTGGCGCGAAAGCTTTTCCGTGAGTTCCTCCGGGGTCATCTGCATGGTATCGGTGCGGATGGTGACAGCCACCAGTGCGGCACCGTTCTCCGGCGTGGACTGATTGATGGTGACGATACTTGCACCTGCGGCGCTGATGCCGGCCAGCAGGCTCTGCAAAGCGCCCGTCTCGTCCCGCAGGGTGGCCATGACGGTGATGACCTCGCGGCCGTTCTCGGAATCAAAGATGCAGTCCTTATACTTATAGAAGGCGCTGCGCGAAAGGTCCACGGCGCGGGTGGCAGCAGAAATGCTGCGTGCTTCCCCGCTGGCCAGCAGTTCTTTGGCACGGACCACCTTCAGGAAAACTTCGGGCAGGACCTGCGCATCGACCAGATAAAAGCGGCGTTCCAACTTGTTCACCTCACAAACACAAGTGTTCTTGCAGTGAATATAATAACATCCGGTCCCCTGCTTTGCAAGAGGCCGGATGCGTTTTTGGCAGATTATCCAGTTTTGGCTTGTGAAGTGCGGTGTTTCCTTGCCGGAATTATGGGCAGACGCCGAAGTTGTACGACTTTTGCCCGTTTTGTCCGCGCGCAGGCTACAGAATCACTCGGTATCCAGGGCACTTGTATCCGACGGGATGACAGTCTGCTCCGGGGCCGCATCACCTGCCGGGGCGGCGGTGTCGGCCGGGGGCTCGGCTGCCGCACTGGCGTGAGAGTAGTTGCAGGTATCGGGCAGATCGTCGGCGCGGTAGTAGCCCACTGCCGTGCTCGGGCAGGAGGCACCGGCCAGCAGACCGCTCTGGGTGCAGTAGCGGCGCTCCACTACGCCATCGGACGTGGGGAATGCCTTATAGGGCAGGTCTGCCTGCGCCTGCTCCATCAGCGCCTTCCAGGCGTTGACACAGGTGCGGGTCTTGGCCTGCTGCTTGCCCAGGGTCTTGGTCATATCATAGGGTGCGTCGTAGCCCCACCACACAGCGGTGACGTAGTACGGCGTGCCGCCCACGAACCACAGGTCCTTTTCGTCGCTGGCGGTACCGGTCTTACCAAAGGCTTCCATGCCGTTGGAGTTGGGGTAGCGGCCGCTGGCAGTACCCACGCTGGAGTACAGCACGTTCTTCAGCAGGCGATTCATGACGTAGGCGGTATCCGGCGTCAGTGCCTGATAGCTGGTGGCGTTGTTCTCCAGATAGATGTTGCCGTCGCGGTCCAGCACACGGGTGTACAGGTGCGGGGTGGTGTATTCGCCGTCATAGAAGATCTGGAAGGCGGCCGCCAGCGCCGTCGGGGTGACACCGTGGGTCTGGCTGCCCATGACCATCTGGGCTAGACCCACATCGTTGGTGGGGTCCAGCGTATCCAGCTGCAGGGTGTTGTAAACAAAATTGAAGATATTGCTTGCGCCCACCAGGTCGCCCACGCGGACGGCAATGGTGTTCAACGAGCGGGCCAGACCGTTCCACAGCGGCACATCGCTGTTGTCGCCATAGCTGCCGCCGTAGTTGCGGGGCCAGCTGCGCCATGCGTTGGGGTAAGCACGCAGCTGCTTGTCGGTCAGGCCCATCAGGCCGTTCTTGCGGCAGTAGTCCTCATCGCGGATGACCATGTCCTGCTTCTGGTACAGGGGGGAGTTGTTGAGCATGGTGGACCAGTTCACCAGACCATATTCAATGCCCAGTGCATAGGCACCGATGGGCTTGATGGTGGAGCCGGTCTGCCGGGTGACGCTGTAGGCGCGGTTCAGCGAGAGGCTCTTGGTCTTTTCGCCCAGACCGCCCACGATGGCGATGACGTTGCCGTCATAATCCAGCGTGACCATGGCTGCCTGGGTGCGGACGTTGCGGTAATAGTAGACCGTGCCGTCGTCGCCGGTGCGGGTCTTGGGGGTGCCGTCGTCGTTCATCACCTGGATGTCGTCGTCCGAGATGGAGGTGACTTCTTCCTCATGCCAGCCGGCCGGGAAGTAGGCATCGTCGGTGTTCAGCATCAGGTTCTCCATGGCGGACTGCACCTTGGTGTTCACCGTCGCCTCGATGGTGAAACCGCCGGTGTACAGCAGCTTCTGCGCTTCCGACTCGGTGATGTTCTCCTTCGCCATGATGTCCTGCACCACTTCGGTGAACAATGCATCGGTGAAGTAAGAGGTGACGGAGGAAGTCTTCTTGGTGTCCTCCTCCTCGGCCAGCACCAGCGGCTGTGCGGCCGCATTGCGGTACTCGTCCTCACTGATGACGCCCTGCTGCCACATGTTGTACATGAGGAAGTTGCGGCGGTTGATCAGGTTTTCCGGGTTCGTATAAGGGTTATAGTTGGTGGGGTTCTTGGTGATGGAGGCGATGGTGGCGCACTCCCACAGGGTCAGCTGGCTGACATCCTTGTTGAAGTACTCGTTCGCCGCCGTCTGCACGCCCTGGATGGTGCCGGTGAAGCTGATGGTGTTCAGATAAGCTTCCAGGATGGTCTCCTTGGAGTAGCTCTTGCTCAGGCACAGGGCGCGGTAGATCTCGCGCAGCTTGCGCAGGGCACCCTCGATGCCGCTGGCGCTGTCATCCTCGGTCAGGTTCTTGATGAGCTGCTGCTCCAGCGTGGAAGCGCCCTGCTTCGAGCTGTAGATGGGCAGCAGATATTCGTTGACCATGGCACCGATGGTGCGCTTGAAGTTGACGCCGGGCTCATTGTAGAAGTCCTTGTCCTCGGTGCAGATGAACGCATACTGCAGATTCGTGGGGATCTGCTCCAGGTCTGCCCACACGCGGTGGCTGTTGGAGGAGCGCAGGGTGGCATACTCCACCTGGGCACCGGTGTCCGGGTCGGTGGCCATGACCACACTGGACTGGCTCAGCTGGATGTTGTCCAGGTCCAGCAGGTCGCCGTCGTTGGCGGTGGCCTGCACCACATAGTACACCATGCCCACGGCCACCAGACTGCCGAGCATGACGCCCAGGCAGATCAGGGTGGCGATGGTGCGGCCGATGAACCGCAGGATGGGATGGTTCTTTTTCTCCTTCGGTTCCTTCGGCGGCTTGGCACCGCCCGGTTCCCGCGCGGGCTGTTCCCGGCGGCTGTTGTTCACGTTCACCCTACGGCCCGCCGATGCGGCCGAATGTTCTTCGCCGCTGCGGCGGATCTTTCTCATCTCATTGTCGGAGATAGAAATCGCCTCCTATCATTACAGGCTGATGATCCAGCGCCACGCGCTGGGAATGTTTGTTTGCGGCGTGCACACTGCTGCACGCAATACCATATTATAGCACGCCCGCCGGACACGGGCAAGGACCAATCTTCGTCCGGAACGGTCCCAGTTATGGTTAGTATATCACATTCTGCCGGTCAAAGTACAGCATTCGGATGTGAAAAATGTTTACCATTCCCCTTTTCCGGCCATACTTTTTCCTGAAAGGAGCGTGTTTTCCCCATGCGCAAGCTGTACACCTGCCTGTTCTACGGGCTGTGCGTGTTCACCATTGCATTCAGCCTGTTCTGGATGGCCCTGCCGCGCCTCACTCTGCCCTCCCCTGCCGGGAGCGAAACGCCGCCCTCCTCGGCAGAAGAAAGCCTTGCTGCGCAGGCCCTGCCGGAGCTTTCGGCCCAGGGGTATCTGCTGCAGGACAAGGGCGGCCGGGTGGCCGTGTATCGCTGCGATGCAGACGGCACCGCCGGGGCCCTTCTGACCGTGACCGGCATCTACACGAACCTGCTGCCGGAAAACGACGCGCTGCGCATCAAGCAGGGCATCCGGGTGCACAGCGAGCTGGAGCTGGACCAGCTGCTGGAAGACCTGGGGGAGTAAGCCGCGCCTTAACTTTATATGTCAAATCTGTCATTTTTTATTGACATCGCAATGATGTAATTGTATAATAATTAAAGAGAGTAAAGTTTCTTAGCCAGTGTGAGAAGAAGGAAGTGTGGTCCCCATGTCCGAACCGATCCGGCTCCATTACCAGTGCCATTTCTGCGGGATGCAGACCAGCAAGGATCTGCAAAGCGGCCCGCCCAACCCCGGCGTGTGCAACAAATCGCCCAAAGTGGATGGTTTCCACACCCACCACAAGTGGGTCATCATCCCGCAGCGTGCCGCTCAGCGCTGAGTATTCTCATTTTGTCTGCCTCATACTTTTTCAAAAAACAAAACCCTCCGACGCACGCCGGAGGGTTTTGCTTTTTTTGTCGATTTACCTTTTTATGCTTCCATGGATTCCAGCGGGATGAGGTAGGCCTTGCGGCACTCCTCATACTCCAGCATGTAGTCTTTGGTGGGGTTGTGGTGCATGATGCTCTTGAGGGTGTGGGAGTCGTAGTCTTCGCCCGCATCCATGCCGATGAGCCGGGCTGCGATGTTAGAGCAGTGGTCCGAGATGCGCTCGGCGTTGTTCAGCACGTCCAGGAACACCACGCCGGTGTCGATGGAGCACACACCATCCTTCAGGCGGCGGATGTGCTGGTCGCGCAGGCGTTCCACCATCACGTCGATGATCTCCTCCAGCGGCTCCACCTGAGCGGCCTTGTGCATGTCGTCGTTTTCAAAGGCGTCGTTGGTCAGGTTCAGGATGCGCTCCAGCGCCTGCTCCAGCAGCTTGAGCTCCTTCTGGGCACTCTCGCTGAAGGAAGCTTCCTTCTCGTTCAGCTCCTCGGCCTTTTCCATGATGTTCACGGCATAGTCGCCGATGCGCTCGAACTCGGTGACAAAGTTCAGCAGCTCGGTCACGGCATGGCTCTCGTCATCGCCCAGCTCCTGGTCGGTCATCTTAATAAGGTAGTTGGAGATGGCCACCTCCATGCGGTCGATGAGGTTCTCGCGCACCTTGATGGCGCTGACGGTGTCTTCGTCCAGCTTCAGCAGCATGGGCGCGGCAAGGTTCACGTTGCGGGCGGCGCGGCGGGACATCTTCACCACCGCGTTCTTGGCCTGCTGCAGGGCCACGGCCGGGCTCTTGAACAGGCGTTCGTCCAGCACAGGCATGCTCAGCTCCTGGGCTTCCTCGGCGTTGTCCGGCACGGTGAGCATGGCCAGCTTGGACAGCACGCCGCTGCAGGGCAGGAACAGCAGCATGGCGCAGATGCTGGACAGGGTGTGGATGTTTGCGATGGAGCTCTTGTTCATCACGTCATGCCACATGGGGATGCCAATGGTGAACTGCACCGCATACACCAGCGCCAGCAAGATCACGCTGCCGATGACGTTGAAATACAGGTGGATGAGGGCGGCACGCTTGCCGTCCTTGGAAGAACCGCCGATGGTCAGCAGCGGAGTAAAAGCCGTGCCGATGTGGGCACCCAGAATGATGGGGATGGCCGAGCTGAAGGTGACAAGGCCGGTGCTGGACAGCGCCTGCAGGATGCCCACCGAAGCCGAAGAAGACTGGATGATGACGGTGACCACCACGCCCACCAGAACGCCCAGGATGGGGTTGGTCATGGTGACGAACAGGTTCTGGAACACCGCACTTTCCCGCAGGGGGGCCACGCCGGTGTCCATCAGGCTCATGCCGGTGAACAGGATGCCGAAGCCCAGCATGATCTGACCGATGTTCTTTTTCTTGGCGTTGCGCAGGAACACATAAAAAATGCAGCCGATGAACGCCACCACAGGCGCAAAGGTCTTGGGCTGAATGAGGGTCAGCCAGAGGCTGTCGCCGGAGATATCCGCCATGCGGATGAGCTGGCCGGTGACAGTGGTACCAATGTTTGCACCCATGATGACGCCTACCGACTGCGTCAGGGTCATGATCCCGGAGTTGACCAGGCCGACACAGATGACGACGGTGCCGGCCGAGGACTGAATGACACCCGTGATAAGGGTGCCGAAGATAACGCCTTTGATGGTGGAGGAGGTCAGCCTTTGCAGCACGCCCTGCATTTTGCCGCCCGCCAGCTTTTCCAGACCGGCACCCATGATGGACATGCCGTACAGGAACAGCGCGATGCCGCCCAGCAAAGAGGTGATGTGAGTGATATCCATAACGATACTCCTAGCAGATGATCTTCCGTTTAACGCTTTTTTGACAGCACACAGCCGCCGGGGCACGCCTTGCATCGGTTTGTCCCGGCAGCCGTTCGGGCCGCCCGCCCATCCTTCCGGGCAGAGTTGCACAGTTTTTGTGCCGCGGCCGCGCTTGCTGTTATTATATCATCTTTTCCCCTGCAACAACAAGGTTTATTTTACATGAAAACCACTTTTTCTACACATTTTTCCGCTTCTGAGCTTTTCGCAGACGGCTTCTTTTCAATTATTTTACATTGATTTTACAAACGCACCAAACGCGACCGCAGTTAAGCGGCGCTTACCCCGCCAGTTCTTCCATGGCCTCGCGCACCGTATCCGCCGAGAACAGGAACACCCCATTGCCGGTGTATACCTCCACATGGCTCCCCACATAACGCAGTTCATACTCTTTCATTCCTGTTCCCTCCTGTGCTGTTTTGTGTTGATTTTTGGAGCGTTTTCGTTCCATGGCTGTATTATCGCACAGAAGCCATCCCATAAAACGGACTTTCAGGCTGTTTTGCGCAAAAAAGCTGCCCCGCACCGTTTTTCGTGCAGGGCAGCTCCCGTTACCTATTTATGATAATATATACCGTTTCAGTGCACCGCCGCATACTCCGGCAGGCGCTGGCTCTGCGGCTTTTGCTCGGTGCGGGCCTTTTCGTAGCAGTAGCGGATGATGGCCTGCCGCCGCACGATGCCGATGAAACTGCCCCGGTCGTCCACCACCGGCACAAAGTTCTGGTTCATGGCGGCTTCGATCAGCTGGTCCATGCTGGTGGTCACGGTGACGGCCTTATAGTCGCGCTTATGGGGGAAGGCCGAGATGGGCACGTCCTCAGCGGCCTCCAGGTCCAGCCCGTGGAACTTTTTCAACCCCCAGAGGATATCGCCCTCGGTCAGGGTGCCCACATACTTGCCCTGCCGGTTCAGCACCGGGATGGACGCATAACGGTTGTTCTCCCACTTTTCCAGCGTCTGGCGAAGGGTGAAATCATCGTAAACGTACATCAGATCCTGCTTGGGAGAAAGGAAAAACAGAATGTTCATGACAACAGCTCCTAAAAATGTGATGATCTTGCAGCGCAAAAAACAGCGCAGTCTTTCCGCACAGCGGGACCCTGCGCCGCAGTCCCTATCCTTGGTTCCATTTTAGCACTTTTCCATAGACAGATAAAGCGTTCTCACCCACCTTTTATAATTTTTTAACAGATTGTTTGCTTTCTTTCGTCATACTTTCGGGTTTGATAAAATCGACTCGCGTCCGGTATCTTACCGCTTTTGCGGCGCGAAACGGCCCGAAAGCCGCGCCGCGCACAAAAAATGCCGCAAAAAACTGCGATGCCAGCAATTAGAACTGTACAACCGGGCTTTGAAGTTGTATAATGGAATGGGTATTTCTCGGTGAGCGCCGTGCTTTCGCGCCCGGCCGGGCACCCCAGACCTTGCATGTGTTTTACGAAACTAACATAAAGGAGCAGAGCGACTATGATCACTTCCCGTTTCCCTCTGGGGGATGTCAGCTTTACCTCCGGGTACTTTGCGACCCTGGTGGGTGAAGCAGCCAAGCAGTGTTACGGTGTTGCCGCAATGGCACCCCGCGATATGACCGATGCCGTCAGAAGCATGGTGCACGGTTCCGATTACCCGGAAAAAGGTGTCCGTGTCACGCAGGAAGATGGGCGTCTGGTGATCGAGCTGCACATCGCCGTGAGCTACGGCCTGAACATCTCCACTGCTGCCCGCAGCATCTCCCACCGCGTCAAGGACGAGGTGGAGCAGGCCACCGGCCTGAAGGTCGCCCGCGTGGTGGTCTCGGTGGACGATGTGATCGGCTGAGCCTGACGTTTCATCCCAGTGCCGGGGCGCTTTTCCCCGGCGAGATACAAGGAGTAATAAAGAATGATTTCTGGTAAGATCCTGCGCGACGCCATTATTTCCGGCGCCAACAACATCAACAATCAGCGCTCCCGCGTGGACGAGCTGAACGTCTTCCCCGTCCCGGACGGCGACACCGGCACCAACATGGGCATGACCGTGGGTGCTTCCGTGCGTGAGCTGGAAGCCCTGGACGACAGCTGCACCGTGGGCGAGGCCGCCAAGACCGCCGCCTCCGCCATGCTGCGCGGCGCACGCGGCAACTCCGGCGTCATCACCAGCCTGCTGTTCCGCGGCTTCTCCAAGGCTCTGGAAGGCAAGAAGGAAGCCGACGCCGCCGACATCGTCGAGGCCCTGAAGAAGGGTGTCGAGGGTGCTTACAAGGCCGTCATGAAGCCCACCGAGGGCACCATCCTCACCGTGGCCCGCGTGGCCAGCGAGGAAGCCGCTGCCTGCGGTGCCGAAGATGTGCCCGTCCTGTGGGACGTGGTGATGACCGCGGGCCAGAAGGCCCTGGACGACACCCCGAACCTGCTGCCTGTTCTGAAGAAGGCCGGCGTCGTGGACGCAGGCGGTCAGGGCATCCTGATCATCTTCGAGGGCATGGGCAAGGTGTTCCATGGTGAGCCCATCGTGGCAGGCGGCGAGCCCGCCCCCAACAAGGCCAAGCTCTCCACCGAGAACGCAGGCAAGGGCGTCTTCACCGACGACCTGATGAAGGTGGAGGACATCAAGAACGGCTACTGCACCCAGTTCCTCATCAACAAGAACGAGGGCGCCAGCGCCGCAAAGATGCGTGCCTTCGCCGAATCCAACGGCGACAGCGTGGTGTGCATCGAGGATGACGATGTCATCAACCTGCACGTCCACACCGCCGACCCCGGCAAGATCCTGAGCGAGGCCATCAAGTACGGCTACCTGACCAACTTCAAGATCGAGAACATGCACGAGCAGTTCCTGGCCCGCCAGCGCCAGGGCAAGAGCCTGGAGAAGCAGGCCTCTGCCGAGAAGGCTCCCGCGCAGGCCAGCGAGTTCGTCTACGCCGCTGTGGACCCCAGCCGTGACTACGGCTTTGTGGCCGTGGCAGCAGGCGAAGGCCTGAAAGCCGTGTTCACCGATCTGGCAGCCGACGCTGTCGTTTCCGGCGGCCAGACCATGAACCCCGCCACCGAGGACATCCTCGCCGCCATCCAGAGCGTGCCCGCCAAGACCGTGTTCGTGCTGCCCAACAACAAGAACATCATCATGGCTGCCGAGCAGGCCGAGAAGCTGGCCGACCGTCAGGTGATCGTGCTGCCCACCCGCACCGTGCCCATGGGCATCACCGCTCTGCTGAACTTTGATCCTTCCGTGAACGCCGAGACCAACACCATCAACATGATGGCCGCCGCCGATAAGGTGTCCACCGGCCTGATCACCTACGCTGCCCGCGACAGCGAGTACGACGGCAAGCGCATCAAGAAGGGCGAGATCATGGCGCTGGAGAACGGCAAGATCGTCTCCACCTCCAACGACATCACCAAGGCCACCTACCGTCTGGCCCGCGGCATGTGCAAGAAGGACTCCAGCTTCGTCACCATCATCTCCGGCTGCGACGTCAGCGACGAGGACGCCGAGAAGGTGACCGAGATCGTCAAGGCAAAGTGCCCGAACCACGTCGAGGTCAGCCACATCCGCGGCGGCCAGCCCGTGTATTATTATATGATCAGCGTGGAGTAAGCACTCCCCTGTTCGGATGATTCTTTGAAAAGCACCTGTGATGTTTCATCGCGGGTGCTTTTTTGTGCCGATTTTTGCGGAATGAAGATATTTTACAAGACAAAATTTTCCCCACGCAGTACACTAGCCTTTGGAAAGGAGGTGCCGCGCCATGAGACCCAATAAGCTGCGCACTGTCGCATACGACAAGCAATTACAGCTGGAGGCCTACCGCTTTGCGGGCATCGTGCAGCCCTTCCCGAACCACTTCCATGCGCACTATGTGCTGGGCCTGGTCGAGCACGGCCAGCGCACCCTCTGCTGCAAAAACCGGGAGCACCACCTGTGCCCGGGTGATCTTCTGCTGTTCAACCCCGGCGACAGCCACGGCTGCACGCAGACCGATGGCCTGCCCGCAGGAAGTGGAAGCAGTCTGCGCCTTCATCCGGCAGTACTATGCCGAACATCTCACGCTGGAACAGCTCTGCCGCTGTGCGGGCCTGAGCAAATCGACCCTGCTGCGTGCCTTTGTGCAGGCAAAAGGTGTTACGCCTTACCGCTATTTAGAAGCGGTCCGCATCCAAAAGGCGCAGCAATTCCTTTTTTGGAATAGCGCTCCGCGGCCCGAAAAAGAAGGTGAACAAGCTCACCGGGAGCCTGCCTTTGCTTCGGTGAGACATAAAAAAGCTGCTGCACATATCATTTTGTGCAGCAGCTTTTTCATTCTGATCACATTTCGGTCAGCCCGCATGAAGGGCATCGTTTTTTGCCAGCAGGTAAACGCAGTACTGGTTCATGCTGATTCCCTCTTGCCGGGAATGTTCTGCCAGTGCACGATGCAGGCTACGCGGCATCCGCAGCTTGAACTGCCCGGAATATTCTTCCAGACTGTCCGGCTCGTGAATTTCAATGCCGTCCTCCAATGCAGCCTGCAGCCAAGCCTTTTTTGCATCCAATGCATTTTCTACCGCAGCTTCCACCGTTTCACCACAGGTAATACAGCCCGGCAGATCAGGATAAGATACCACGAAGCCGCTTTCCTCACTGTCTTCTACAATTTCCATCTTATATGGCATTGCAAGATATTCATTCAGCGTTTTCATCGTTTCTCGCCTCACTCTCTACGATTTGTCTTACCATCTCTACATAAACTTTTTTGATCGGTTCATGCTTTGGGATCGTAATGGGCTGGCATCCCGGCTTGCGGAAAGTATAATGGCTGCTTCCGCTTCGGGGTGCATACATCACATAGCCATAGCTTTCCAGTACTTTTCGCAGTTCATCAAAGCGCATATCCTTGGACAGCGCACAGATGCGTGCAATCAGTTTATCCCATTTTGACATTATACGTCCTCTATCCTCATTATAGATGATGTCACATATGGTGTCAAGTTTTTTAGAAGAAGCTCACCTGGCTGCTCTCGGGCAGGTCGCCCAGAGCGCCCACCTGGCGCAGGCGGTCCAGGATGCTGCTGCCGACGCCGGAGGCCTGCTGCAGCTCCTCCACCGAGATATACTCCTCGCCGTGGATGGTGGCCTTTTCCAGCGCATCGGCGGCCGCACCGCCCAGGCCTTTCAGCGCGCAGAAGGGCAGGCGCACCTTGCCGTCCTCCACGATATACTTGGAGCCGCGGCTCTTGCCCAGCTCGATGGGCAGGAATTCGAACCCGCGGGCCAGCATTTCGTTGACCAGCTGCAGGCTGACCAGCACATCTTCGTCCTTGGCGTTCTTTTCTTCCTTCAGGCGGCGCTTGACCTCCTCCATGTGGGCGCGGGCCACCGCTGCACCGCCCACAGCGGCCTCGTAGTCAATGTCGTCGCCGCGCACGGTGAAGTACACCGCGTAGAACTCGGGCGGGCGGTAGATTTTGAACCACATCAGACGAATGGCGCTCATCAGGTAGGCCACGGCGTGGGCCTTGGGGAACATATACTTGATCTTGCGGCAGCTCTCAATGTACCAGTCCGGCACATCGTGTTCCCGCATGGCTTCTTCCCAGCCGTCCTTGAAGCCGCCCTTGGCCACCTTGCCTTTACGCACGGCCTCCATGATGTCGAAGGCCATCTTGGGTTCCAGACCCTTGCGCAGCAGGTACAGCATAATGCTGTCACGGCAGCCGATGACTTCCGCGATGGTGCAGGTGCCGCTGCGGATCAGCTCATCCGCGTTGCCAGTCCACACGTCGGTGCCGTGGGACAGGCCCGAGATCTGGATCAGCTCGGAGAAGTTCTTGGGCCGGGCTTCCACCAGCATACCGCGCACGAAGTTCGTGCCCATTTCCGGGATGCCGAAGGTACCGGTCTGGCTGTCGATCTGTTCCGGGGTCACGCCCAGCGCTTCCGGGCTGGTGAGCAGACTGTACACCTTGGGGTCGTTCATGGGGATGCTGTCGATGGGGATGCCCGTGTACTCCTCAAAATATTTGTAGAAGGTGGGCATATCGTGGCCCAGCTCGTCCAGCTTGAGCAGCGTATCATGCAGATACTTGAATTCGAAGTGGGTGGTCAGCAGGCCGCCTGCCACATCGTCTGCCGGGTGCTGGATGGGGCAGAAATCGTAAATTTCGTAGGTGTCCGGCACGACGACCATGCCGCCGGGGTGCTGGCCGGTGGTGCGCTTGACGCCGGTGCAGCCCAGCGTCAGGCGGTTCTCCTCAGCGTGATTCACGGTGCGGCCGCGCTCGTCCAGATACTTTTTGACGTAGCCATAGGCCGTTTTGTCCTGAATACCGGACACCGTACCGGCCTTGAACACGTTGGCTTTACCGAACAGTTCCTCGGTGTAGCGGTGGACGTTGGACTGATATTCGCCCGAGAAGTTCAGGTCGATATCGGGCTCCTTGTCGCCGTAGAAGCCCAAGAAGGTCTCGAAGGGGATGTCGTGGCCGTCCACCAGCATCCGGGTGCCGCAGTTGGGGCAGTTCTTGTCCGGCAGGTCAAAGCCGTCATCCACGCTGCCGTCGGTGATGAACTCGCTGTGCTTGCACTTGGGGCAGCGGTAGTGCGGCGGCAGGCTGTTCACCTCCGAGATGCCGGAGAAATGGGCCACAGCCGACGAGCCGACCGAACCACGGCTGCCCACCTGATAGCCGCCCGCGTTGGAGTAGGCCACCAGCTTGACCGCAATAACATACAGCACCGCGTAGCCGTGGCCGCAGATGGAATCCAACTCTTTCTGCAGACGCTTTTCCACGATCTCTGGCAGCGGGTCGCCGTAGTCGCGCTTGGCGTGTTCCCACGTTGCATCGCGCAATTGCTGCTCTGCGCCCTCGATGCTGGGCGGGTAGGTGCCGCGCGGGATGGCGCGCACCGTGTTGTCGATCATGGCAGCGATCTTGCGGGGGTTCTTTACCACCACCTCGTAGGCTTTTTCCTTGGGCAGGTAGTAGAACTGCGCCAGCATGTCCTGCGTGGTGCGGAAGAACAGCGGCGGCTGATTGTCGGCGTCCTTGAAGCCGTTGCCTGCCTGCAGCACGGCACGGTAGGCCGCATCTTCCGGCTCGGTGAAGTGCACGTCGCCGGTAGCAATGACCGGCTTGTGCAGGTCTTCGCCCAGTTTAATAACCGTGCGGTTGAAGTTCTTGATGTCCTCCTCGCTGTCCACCTTGCCCTCGCGCACCATGTAGGCATTGTTGCCCAGCGGCTGAATTTCCAGGATATCATAGTAGGATGCGATCTTTTTCAGTTCGTCGTAGCTGGTGCCGTCCACGATGGCGCGGTACAGCTCACCTGCTTCGCAGGCCGAGGTGAGCAGCAGGCCGTCGCGGTACTTGTTCAGCAGGCTGCGGGGCACGCGGGGCTTTTTGAAGAAGTAATTCACGTGGGCTTCGCTGACGATCTTGTACAGGTTCTTCAGGCCCATCTGGTTCTTGACCAGAATGATGAGGTGATAATACTTCTTTTTCAGCACTTCGCGGTTGCCGCCGAGACCCGTGTTGATCTCGCTGACCTTCGTCACCTGCTTTTCGGCCAGATCGTTCAGCATCACGCCGAAGATGCGGCCCAGCGCCGCCGAGTCCTCACAGGCGCGGTGGGCTTCGTAGGCGGGCAGCTCCAGGTGCTTGTTGATGGTGCCCTGCTTGTAGTTGTGCAGGCCGGGGTACATGGCCTGTGCCATGGTCAGGGTGTCAATATAGGTCGTGCCTTCCAGCGAGATGCCGCTGCGCTTCGCGGCGGCCCGCAGAAAACGCATATCAAAGGAGTGGACATTGTGGCCCACAAGGATGCGGTCACCCGCAAACTGCAGGAAAGCTTCCAGTGCTTCCTTTTCGCTGGGGGCGTTGGCCACCATCTCGTTGGTGATGCCGGTCAGCTCGGTGATCTTGGGCGTGATGGGCTTGCCGGGCTTGACAAAGGTGTCAAACTCGTCCACCACTTCCCCGTTCTTCACGATGACCGCACCGATCTCGGTCATATACTCCACGCCGGGGTCAAGGCCCGTCGTCTCAGTATCGAACACGCAGAACTCGCCGTCCAGCGGCTGGTCTTTCACGCCGTAGACGCAGGGCACCATGTCGTCCACAAAGTAGGCTTCGCACCCGTAGATCAGCTTGAAATCCGGGTCGGTCTTGTGGATGTCGTCCGCCGCCAGCATGGCTTCCGGGTAGCCCTGACACACGCCGTGGTCGGTGATGGCAATGGCCGGGTGCCCCATGCGGTGGGCCAGCTTGACGATGCCGCCGGGGTCGCAGAAGCCGTCCATGCTGGAAAGCTTGGTGTGCAGGTGCAGCTCCACCCGCTTGACCGGGGCAGTATCCTCCCGCTTTTTGCGCTCCACGATGAGCACATCGTAGGGGTAAACGATATAATCGTGCTCGTATTTATCGTAGGAGCAGTCACCGCGCACGATGAGGGTGGTGCCCTTGCCGAGAGACTCCCACTTGGAGCAGTCCTCGCCTTCCTGCGCGCGAATTTTCAGGTTGATGGAGCCCTGATAGTCGGTGATGGAAACGGTGTAAATTTTGCGGTAGTTGCCCTTCACCTCGGAGAAGAACACATCACCCCAGATGGTGCACTTGCCGCCCTCGCCGCCCAGGTCCTTGAGCGGGGTGAGGTTCTTGGGGGTGAACATCTTGCCGTGGAAAATGGTCACGGGCTTGTCGGTCAGGTCGAGGCCCTCCACCTTGATGGACGGGGCGGTGTTCTTCTTCTCGAACTTGACCACCGGCGGCGCGATCTTGCGCTCCAGCTTTTCTTCCATCTGGTGCTGCTCGGCTTCACTCACCGCGCTTTGCAGCGTCACCTGCGGCTTGACGCCGGTATGGGCCGCAATGCGCTCAGCCAGCAGTTTTTCAAAGCCCATCTCCTGCAGAAACTTCGTGCCGTGGCACACCCCGATGGTGATCTTCTGGCCGGTGATGCCGATGGTGCACCGGTCCAGAAAACCGTTGATGGGCACACCGTCCCGCTTCATCTCCTCCATCAGGTCCCGCAGGGCAGCTTCGTCCAGCATGGCATAGCCGAACAGGTTTTCAATTTTTAGCTCAAAGCCTTCATAGTCCGGCTGCAGGGAAGCCAGCAGACGGGCGCACAGGCCCTTATCCAGCGGGGCGGCGCTGCGCAGCGTGAAGATGACCTGCTGGCTCTGCCGCAGCATCCGGGCATGCTCCACGATCACCTGCCCGAAGCAGGACGCAAAGGCCGGGTCCACCATGAACTGCGGCCAGAGCTGGGAAACGAGTGGTGTCACAAATGGTACTCCTTTTTATGGTTTACAGCACAAACTGCCGCACCTGTGTCCGCAGGCGTGGCAGCAGAGAAAATACAGTGTTTACAGTTTATAGATCTCGTCCATGAACTGGTCGAGGATATTGTCCCCGGTCAGCTTTTTGATGGGCTTGCCATGGAGGAACAGCACCGCTTCACCCTTACCGCCGGCAATGCCGATGTCGGCTTCGCGGGCTTCGCCGGGGCCGTTGACCACGCAGCCCATCACGGCCACCTTGATGGATTTTTTGTAGCCCTGCAGCCGCTTTTCCACCTCGTTGGCGATGGCGGTGCAGGGGTACTGGGTGCGGCCGCAGGTGGGGCAGGTGATGACCTCCGGCCCTGCCACCGGGAAGCCCACGGCACGCAGGATGTTGTAACCGGCTTCCACTTCCTTTTCCGGTTCGGCGGCCAGCGAAACACGGATGGTATCGCCGATGCCTTCCAGCAGCATGCCGCCAATGCCCATGCCGCTCTTGAGCAGGCCCATCTGGTAGGTGCCGGCTTCGGTCACGCCCACATGCAGCGGGTAGTCCGTGACGGCGCTGAGCTGGCGGTAGGCTTCCATCATGCGGGGCACGTTGGAGTTCTTGATGGAGATGACGATATTATTGAAATCGAACTTTTCCAGCAAGCGCACATGATACAGCGCACTCTCCACCATGGCTTCCGGCGTGGGTGCGCCATATTTGGCAAGGATGTGCTTTTCCAGGCTGCCGCCGTTCACGCCGATGCGGATGGGGATGTTCTTGCGCTGGCAGGCGTCCACCACTGCCTTCACGCGGCTGTCGTCGCCAATATTGCCGGGGTTGATGCGAATTTTGTCCACACCCACATCCGCGCAGGCTAATGCAGCCTTGTAGTCAAAGTGGATGTCCGCCACGATGGGGATGCTCACGGCGTTCTTGACCGCTTCGATGCACCTGGCGTCCGCCGGGCTGGGACAGGTCACGCGCAAAATCTGGCAGCCCGCTGCCTCGCAGCGCTTTGCCTGTGCCACATTGCCCTCGATGTCCTCCACCGGAACATTCAGCATGGTCTGCACCGCAATGGGGTTGCTGCCGCCAATGGTCACGTTTCCAATTTTGACTTCCCGCTTTTTCTGCCGCATAAGGCTCCCCTTTCTGTTACATGGCTCCGGTCACGAGCCGGATGATATCATTGTAGGTTGCAAAGAGCATCAGCGCGAACAGCAGCCCGAACGCCGCAACGGTCAACGCGCTCTGCAGCTTTTCGGGCACCGCGCGGCCCGTGATGCCCTCAATGATGAGAAAGACCACCTTGCCGCCGTCCAGTGCCGGGAAGGGCAGCAGGTTGAAGATGCCCAGATTGATGGTGATGAGGGCCAGCAGTTCCAGCAGGTCCTGCCAGCCATAGCTGGCGGCCTGGCCGATGGCCGTCACGATGCCCACCGGGCCGGAAAGGTTGTTGATGCTCTCGCGGCCCCGCAGAAGGTCGGCCAGCGAGGTGAACACGATGCGCCCATAGTACAGGGTGCTGTTCCAGGCTTCCTTTAACACGCTGAGCGGTGTTTTTTCGATGCCGTACACGCTGAAGCCGAGGGTCATGTGCGTTTCACCATTTTCGTCCTGCCAGGTATCGAACTGCACATCCGGCAGCTCCACCTTCTGGCCGTCCCGCTTCACGGTGAAGTCGGCACGGTAGGCTTCGGTGCGCACCAGCTCATACAGGATGTCGTTGGCCACAAAGCAGTGCCGACCGTTCACAGCTAAAATTTCGTCGCCTGCCTGCAGGCCGGTCTGGCCGCAGAGGGCACCGTCCTGCACGGCATAGACCGTCTTGCTGGTGATGGCACCGTCCTGCGCCGCCACCAGAATGATGAGCACCACAAAGCCCAGCACAAAGTTCATGAAGGCACCGGCGGCCATCACCAGTGCCCGCTGCCATACCGGCGCTTCGGGCAGAGGGATGCCGGTGCGCTGCTCGGGCGGGATGGGGTTCACATCTTCCGCTTCCCGCTCGCCGCGGGCATCCTCAGCCTGCCGGCTCTCGGGGCTCTCCTCCCCTTCCAGCGCCACAAAACCGCCCACCGGCAGAGCGCGCAGGCTGTACTGGGTGCCCTTGTGGACCTTCTTCCACAGCGTGGGGCCCATGCCGATGGAAAACTCGTTGACCTGAATGCCGCAGAGCTTTGCCACCGCAAAATGCCCGAACTCATGGATGGCGATCACCGCGCTGAACACCACCAACGCCGCGATCAGGGTGATAAAAACTGACATTGCGTCTCCTAAAGTTTACAGATGTGCTCTCACAAATTCCCGTGCCATGCGGTCGCATTCGTACACATCGCTGAGGGTGTAGTCGCCGCCAAAGCTGTCGCTGTCCACGACGGCTTCCACCAGACGACCGATATCGAGAAAACCGATCTTATCCTCGAGGAACAGCTTGACGGCTTCTTCGTTGGCACCATTGGCAGCGCAGGGGCCGAGACCGCCCTTTTGGATGGCCTTTTTGCAGGCGGCCAGGCAGCGGAAGGTCTCGTCGTCGGCCACGTCGAAGGTGAGCACCTTCAGCGCGGCAAAGTCCAGCTCCGGCACCACGCCCGGCACCCGCTTGGGGTAGGTCAGCGCGTACTGGATGGGAATGCGCATATCCGGCACGCCCAGCTGGGCAATGACCGAGTTGTCGCTGAACTGCACCGCCGAGTGCACGATGCTCTGGCGCTGCACCACGATCTGAATTTTTTCCGGCGGCAGACCGAACAGCCACACCGCTTCGATGAGCTCCAGACCCTTGTTCATCAGGGTAGCGGAGTCGATGGTGATCTTCGCGCCCATGTTCCAGTTGGGGTGCTTGAGGGCATCTGCCTTGGTCTTGCCGCGCAGCTCCTCCGTCTTCATGCCAAAGAAGGGGCCGCCGGATGCCGTCAGCAGAATTTTGGTCAGGCTGGGGGCGCTCTCCTTATCCTGCAGGCACTGGAAGATGGCCGAGTGCTCGCTGTCCACGGGCAGCAGCTGCACGCCGTGCTTCGCCACAGCCTGGGTGACCAGATGGCCGCCGGTGACAAGGCTCTCCTTGTTGGCCAGGGCCAGGTCGTGGCCGTTCTCGATGGCGCACAGGCTGGCACCGAGGCCCGCGATGCCCACCACGCTGTTCAGCACCACATCCGGGCCGTCCAGTGCGGCCAGCTGCTTGAGACCTTCCGGCCCGATCAGCAGCCGGGGTGCATCGGCGCGGCCGGCCAGCTCTGCGTCCAGTCTGCGGGCAGCATCCGGGTCGGTCATACAGACATACTTCGGGTGAAACTCCTCGATCTGCTGCAGGATCTTTTCCACATGGCTGTGGGCCGACAGACCGAACACCTCAAACCCCTGGGCCCGGATGACATCCAGGCTCTGGGTACCGATGGAGCCGGTGGAGCCCAGCAGAGTGATCTTTTTCGACATCACACGCGCCCCCTTTTAGGAATAGAACACCGCCGTGATCACCATGGTGACGAACGGTGCAATGAACATCACGCTGTCAAACCGGTCCAGCACGCCGCCGTGGCCCGGGAAGATGGTGCCGTAATCCTTGATGCCGCACTGGCGCTTGACTACGCTGGCAAACAGGTCACCGTAGATGCCCAGCACCGCCGCCACGCAGCCCAGCAGCGCAATGACGACGTACAGCGAAACGCCGATGTTGGTGCGGGTGAACTCCTCCATGCGGTCGGCCGCCACCGAGTAAACCAGCGTTGCGACCACACCGAACACCATGGTGCCCAGCACGCCGCCAATGGCACCCTCCACGGTCTTTTTGGGGCTGACCACCGGGCACAGCTTATGCTTGCCGAAGGCGCGGCCTGCAAAATAAGCGCAGGTGTCGCCGCCCCAGGCAAAGCACAGGATGAGCAGGATGAAGAACATGGCATCATAGCCATACTGTTCTACCGGAAGGCGCTCTTTGAGCAGGATAAAGGAGTAGAAACAGAAGATCACGATGCCCGAGAACACCAGCAGGCCGCTGGCCTTCTGGTAGCTGATGGTGCCGTTGCGCACCACCAGATAGATGGCATAGAAGGTCACCAGCACAAACGACACCGGCATGACCAGCCGACGCATGACGCTGTAGTTGGAAAACATGACCAGCAACGTGTAGGGCACCATGGCCGCATACATGAGCCAGTCCTTCTTTTCAAAGCCGAGGGCATTGTAAATTTCGTGGATGGCGATCAGGGTGATGGCCGCGATGACCAGATTGAAGATCATGGTGTCAAAGGTGAACATCACGCCGATCAGGACGATGATGCCCACGATTGCAGTAATAATACGAGTTTTCATAGGTTTTGTTCTCCTTTGTTCTGCCGGAGGGCCGCCCCTCTATCGGTGTCCCGCAGCCCGAGGAACAGTCGGGCATTCCGGTCCCTGCGCCGTGCGCAGGAGTGAATGGGTGATTACAATCCGCCAAACCGGCGGGAGCGATGATTGAATTCCTCAATGGCGGCGTCCAGATCGCCACGGGTGAAATCCGGCCACAAAACGTCCATTTCCACCAGTTCCGAGTAGGCCGCCTGCCACAGCATGAAGTTGGAGAGCCGCTTTTCTCCGCTGGGCCGCAGGATGAAATCCGGGTCCTTCTGGCCTGCGGTGTACATGGCGTCGCTGAGCATCTGCTCGGTGATGTCCTCCGGCTTCAGCTCCCCTGCCGCGGCCTTTGCCGCCAGCTGCTGCGCGGCCCGCACGATCTCCGGGCGGCCGCCGTAGTTGATGGCAATGTTCAGGGTCATGCCGGTCTTGACCGAAGACTCCGCTTCCAGCTTATTCATCAGTTCCTGCAGCTTCGGGTCCAGCACGGTGCGGTCGCCCAGAAACTTGATGCGGATGTTGCGGTTCTTGTAGTCAAAGCCTTTCAGCAGATATTCGCCGAACAGCCGCATGATGGCGTTCACTTCTTCCAGCGGGCGCTTCCAGTTCTCGGTGGAGAAGGCATAGAAGTACACCGACGCAACGCCCAGCTCATCGCAGTAATCCGCGATGTCGCTGAACACCTCCGCGCCCCGTTTGTGGCCCGCGGTGCGGGGCAGGCCGCGGTTCTTCGCCCAGCGGCCGTTGCCGTCCATGATGATGCCAATGGAAAGCCCCTCGGCAAATTCTTTCGGGTGAGCCATTGTTTCCTCCCGGCAGCCGCAGCCGCCTTCAACAAAAGTGCCGCGCACCATAGAAGTCTTGACTCCTCCACCAGCGCACGGCACCTTGCGTTCTTTTCAGCTTTCCGCAGCCGATCAGACGGACATGATCTCCTTCTGCTTTTCTTCCACGGCAGCGTCAATGTTCTTGATATACTTATCGGTCAGCTTCTGGACATCTTCTTCCATGGTCTTCTGGCTGTCCTCGGTGAGCTCGCCGGCCTTCTTCATGGCCTTGGCCTTGTCCATGGCCTCGCGGCGGATGTTGCGCACAGCCACCTTGGCCTCCTCGCCCAGCTTGGAGACTTCCTTTGCCAGCTGCTTGCGGCGCTCCTCGGTGGGAGCCGGGAAGTTCAGGCGGATGGTGGAGCCGTCATCAATGGGGGTGATGCCCACATCGCTGGCCATGATGGCCTTGCTGATGGGGCGCAGCAGGGTGCGGTCCCAGGGGGTGATGGTCAGAGTGCGGGCCTCGGCAACGGCCACGGATGCCACCTGCTGGATGGGAGTGGGGGCACCGTAGTAATCCACGCTCACCTTATCCAGCACGGCGGGGTTTGCACGGCCTGCGCGCACAGCGCCCAGCTCGCGGCCCAGATGCTCGACGGAGCTTTTCATCTTGTCTTCGTAAACCTTGGTGTTGCTGCTCATTGCGGTAGTCTCCTGTTCCTTTTTATCTCAGGGCTGCGAATGCCGCCCTATAAAATGTATGTCTGCTGCGGTCCGCTTAGCCCTCGTAGACCAGCGTGCCCACGTTCTCGCCCTGCACGGCACGGGCAATGTTGTCCGGGTCAGCCAGGTCGAACACAAGGATGGGCAGCTTGTTGTCGCGGCACAGGGTGGCTGCGGTGCCGTCCATGACGGCCAGCTGATCTTCCAGCACCTTGGTAAAGGTGAGGGTGTCGTACTTCTTTGCGTCGGGATACTTGTGGGGGTCCTTATCATAAACGCCGTCCACCATGGTGGCCTTGAACATCACATCGGCGCTCACCTCGACCGCACGCAGGGCTGTGGCCGTGTCGGTGGAGAAGAAGGGGTTGCCGGTGCCGCCGCCGAACACGGCGATCTTACCCTCGTCCATGGCGCGCAGGGCGTCCTTGCGGGTGAAGGGCTGTGCCACCTGCGGCATGGTGATGGAGGTGAACACCTCGGTGGGCACGCCCAGCTGCTCCAGCTTGTCGGAGACAGCCAGTGCGTTCATCACGGTTGCCAGCATACCGATCTTGTCGGCCAGGGTGCGCTCCATCTTGCCGCTGGAACGGCCGCGCCAGAAGTTGCCGCCGCCGACCACGATGCCGATCTGCACGCCCAGATCGTGGGCTTTCTTCACGCCGCCGCAAATCGCATCCATGGTGGGCTCGTCAAAGCCCATGCCCTTTTCGCCGCCCAGGGCCTCGCCGCTGATCTTAAGCAGAATACGCTGATATTTCAATGCCATAATCCAAACACCACCTGTTTTATCTTCCGTCGGGGCACACCCCGGCATTTTTACTATAGCTTATTTTACAATAAAACGCGTCCAAAGTAAACAGGAAATCTGCGCGGAAATTCCAAAGCTTTTATGAACGGATGCGCAGGCCCCGCAGCAGCCGCTTCCTTTCGTCCGGGATGCGGTAGCTTTCCACGGCTTTCTGGATGGTCTTGTTGTGGGTCCAGACGTCCAGCCGCTTTTCCGTGAGCCATGGCAGAGTTGCTTCCGGCTGCTTTGCCAGTGCGGTGGCAAAATACCACGCCCGCATCATATTGATGTAGTATTCCTCCCTGTGCACCCCGGCCACCCAGACAAGATACTCCGGCCGGAAGTCCGCGTCGAGGTAATACCGCATCAGCATCCCCATGGCATAGCGCATGGTGTAGGTCTCGCCGGAGTCCAGCCAGCGGCGGATGTGCGGGAGCAGTTCAGCCTTGTGCTTTGCAAACACTTTCGGGCAGAAGCAGTCGCAGGTGGCCCAGTTGTCGATATAGGGCAGGAATTTTTCGGTCTCGGCCAGCGCTGTGCCGTAATCCCGGATGGCTTCGATCAGGAAGGCATGAAGGTTGTTTTCTTCATAGTAGTCGTGCGGCAGTGCCTGCAGGAACGCTTCCGCCTGCTGGGTGCCTGCCAGCTGCTTTGCCAGCTTGCGCAGGGCCGGTGTCCGCACACCGATGACTTTTTCTTTTGGCACAGTGGGCATCAGCGCGCTTTGAAAGTCCCGGTATGTCTCATCCTGCAGGCCGAACAGCTGCGCCCGGACGGCCTGAACTTCTGTCTCCATCACGTCCCCCTCCTTTTGCATCTCGCCTTATTGTACCAGACACCGCCGCAAAAGCAAAGCGGTTTTGCCCGGTTTTTCCGCCGCTTTGCCGCGCGGCAAAATTCGGGCTGGACATTTGTGCCGGAACATGCTATAATACCGCTTGTGAATGCGGGCATCGTACATCGGCTAGTATATCAGCCTTCCAAGCTGAGGAGGTGGGTTCGATTCCCATTGCCCGCTCCATGCAAAAAGCACCGTGGCTCTTTGGAGTCACGGTGCTTTTGTTTTGCTTTATCGGTCCCACTTGTCGCACAGGGCGTTGATCTGGTCGGCAAACTTTGCCAGGTCCTTGTTGGCACCACTCTCGTTGTGCTCGATGACCCGCAGCAGCCGCTTGCCGGCGCTGACCAGCCGCTGGAACACGCTGGCGGCGCGGCTCTGGCCCTCGGACACCTTGTGCTCGATGCGGACTTTCGTGCCCTCCTGCAGGCAGACGGCCCCTTCGGCCCCGATGGCCCACTGCGCGCCGTTGTAGGGTGCACAGGCGGTGAAGCCCTCGCCGGTCAGGGTATCCACGAAAATGTTCTCCACCTCGTCCTCGCCGTGGATGACGAACACCCGCTTCGGCTTCTGTTCAAAGGCGTTCACCCAGCGCAGCAGGCCCTCTTTATCCGCATGGCCGGACATGCCGGTGAGCTGGCACAACTCGGCCTGCACCTCGATGGGCTCGCCGAACAGCTTGACCGTCGTGGCACCGTCCAGCAGAGTGCGGCCCAGCGTGCCCACGGCCTGATAGCCCACGAACAGGATGGTGCACTCCGGCCGCCAGAGGTTGTGCTTGAGGTGGTGGCGGATGCGGCCCGCCTCGCACATGCCGCTGGCCGAGAGGATGACCTTCGGCACGCGGTCCGAGTTGATCATGCGGGATTCCTCGCTGGTCACGCTGACCCGCAGCCCCGGGAAAGTGATGGGGTCGATGCCCTGCTGCAGCAGCGCAAGGGTCTCCTCGTCAAAGCAGTCCGGGTCGGTATCTTTAAAAATGCGCGTTGCTTCGATGGCCAGCGGGCTGTCAATGTACACCGGGAAGTTGCCGTGCCCCTTGACAAGGCCTTTTTCTTTGATCTCGCGGATGAAGTAGAGCATCTCCTGCGTGCGGCCCACCGCAAAGCTGGGGATGACCACATTGCCGCCCCGGTCGAAGGTGCGCTGCAGAATTTTGGCCAGCTCGTTCACATAGTCCGGGCGCGGGCCGTGGCTGCGGTCGCCGTAGGTAGACTCCATGAACACATAGTCCGCTTCCTGAATGTAGGTCGGGTCCTTGATGATGGGCTGGTGCAGGTTGCCGATATCGCCGGAGAAGACCAGCTTCGTGGTGGTGTCGCCCTCGGTGATCCACAGCTCGATGCTGGCCGAGCCCAGCAGGTGGCCCACATCCACGAACCGGATCTCGATGCCCGGGGCAAGCTCCACCCGTCGCTCATACGCAACGCCCGTGAACAGCTTCATGGCCGCTTCGGCGTCCTGCACGGTGTACATGGGCTCCACCGGTTCCGCGCCGGAGCGCTTGCCCTTGCGGTTTTTCCACTCCGCTTCAAATTCCTGAATATGGGCCGAGTCCCGCAGCATGATGCCGCACAGCTCCACCGTGGGGTTCGTGGCATAGATCTTGCCCCGGAAGCCGTTGCGCACCAGCAGCGGCAGCATACCGGTGTGGTCGATGTGGGCGTGGGTGACCAACACCCAGTCGATCTCGCCCGGTGCCACCGGGATAGGCTGGTTCTCGTAGACATTCTTGCCCTGCTCCATGCCGCAGTCGATCAGAAAGCGCCGCCCGGCGGCTTCGATCATGGTACAGCTGCCGGTGACCTCATGGTTCGCGCCCAAAAACGTGATCTTCATGCAAAACACCTCCGGTCTGGTTTCTGCTTTTAGTATAGCATATTTTAAAGGTACACGCCGCACAAATCGCGGGGCTTTTCTCAGGCATTTTGCCGAAAGCGTGAAAAAATTTTTATACAATCTTGACAAACCACCCCGTTCTGTTATAAACTTAGGATTGTATGACGTTCGTTCGTATTTTATGAGTTTTAATAATAGAGAGGTTGAATTTTATGGTTCGTAACGATTTGCGCAACGTTGCCATTATCGCTCACGTTGACCACGGCAAGACCACCCTGGTGGACGCCATGCTGCGTCAGAGCGGTGCGTTCCGCGACAATCAGGTCGTGGCCGAGCGCGTCATGGACAGCGGCGACATCGAGCGTGAGCGCGGCATCACCATTCTGGCCAAGAACTGCTCCTGCACCTACAAGGGCGTCAAGATCAACATCGTCGATACCCCGGGCCATGCCGACTTCGGCGGCGAGGTCGAGCGCGTGCTGAAGATGGTCAACGGCGTTCTGCTGCTGGTGGACGCTGCCGAGGGATGCATGCCCCAGACCCGTTTCGTGCTGCAGAAGGCTCTGCAGCAGAACCTGAGCCTGGTGGTGGCCATCAACAAGATCGACCGTCCTGATGCCCGCATCAAGGAAGTTATCGACGAAGTGCTCTACCTGCTGATGGACCTGGGCGCTACCGACGAGCAGCTGGACTGCCCCATGCTGTTCTGCTGCGGCCGCGACGGCACCGCCAGCCTGGACCCGGATGTGCCCGGCACCGACCTGATCCCCCTGTTCGACACCCTGCTGAGCACTATCAAGCCGCCCGAGGGCGACCCTGAGGCTCCCTTCCAGATGCTGGTGTCCTCTGTGGACTACAACGACTTCGTGGGCCGCATCGGCATCGGCCGCATCCAGAACGGCATCGCCAAGGTGGGCGAGGAAGTCGTCGTCTGCGACTGGCACAACCCCGACCTGAAGATGCGCGGCCGTCTGACCAAGCTGTACGACTTCCAGGCCAACGGCCGTCAGCCCTGCGACAACATCACCGCAGGCGACATCGTGGCCTTCTCCGGTCTGCCCGATGTGACCATCGGCAACACCCTGTGCAGCCCCTCCAATGTGGAGCCGCTGCCCTTCGTGAAGATCAACGACCCCACCGTGGAGATGACCTTCTCCGTCAACGACAGCCCGCTGGCCGGCCGTGAGGGCAAGTTCGTCACCAGCCGCCAGATCCGCGACCGTCTGCAGAAGGAACTGCTGAAGGACGTCGCCCTGAAGGTGGAGGATTCCGCCACCACCGATTCCTTCCGTGTCATGGGCCGTGGCGAGATGCACCTGTCCATCCTGATCGAGACCATGCGCCGCGAAGGTTACGAGCTGCAGGTCTCTCCCCCGCACGTTCTGACCAAGGTCATCGACGGCAAGACCTACGAGCCCATGGAGCATGTCGTCATCGACGTGCCCACCCAGTATCAGGGCGCTGTCATGACCGGTCTGGGCCAGCGCAAGGCCATCCTGCAGCAGATGGAATCTCTGGGCACCGATCGTGTGCGTCTGGAGTTCCGCATGCCCAGCCGCGGCCTGTTCGGCTACCGCAACCAGTTCCTGACCGATACCCACGGTGAGGGCATCATCAACCAGATCTTCGACGGTTATGACGTCTGGGCCGGCATGATCGCCAACCGCTCCACCGGTTCTCTGGTCAGCTTCGAGACCGGCGAGGCCGTCACCTACGGTCTGTTCAACGCGCAGCAGCGCGGCACCCTGCTGGTGGGCGCTGGTGAGAAGGTCTACGAGGGCATGGTCATCGGCTACACCGCATCCGGCGAGGATGTGGACGTGAACGTCTGCAAGACCAAGCACCTGACCAACACCCGTGCATCCGGCTCCGACGATGCTCTGCGCCTGATCCCCATCAGCAAGCTCAGCCTGGAAGGCTGCCTGGAGTTCCTGGCACAGGACGAGCTGCTGGAGGTCACCCCTGAGAATCTGCGCATCCGCAAGCAGATCCTGAACCACGAGCAGCGCATGAAGGCAAAGAGCAAGCTCAAATAACAAGCTGACGCAAGCCTTTCCGTTCTTACCTTATAAATAAATGCATTTGCACCCTGCAGAATCCACGTTCTGCAGGGTGTTTTTGTTTGTGCCGCAATTTCCTGCATCTTTTTTGCAAAAAAGCTTGCAAAAGGCCCTGTTCTGCGGTATAATATCTCTCGCAGTCACAATTGTGATCTGCCTCTTTAGCTCAGTCGGTTAGAGCACCTGACTGTTAATCAGGGTGTCGCCTGTTCGAGTCAGGCAAGAGGCGCCATCGGAGCAATGTTCCTTGTGGACATTGCTCCTTTTGTTTTACCCGGCATCTTGCGTTCTGCCGCAGTGCGATATCTCTGTTCCCTCAAAAGCAAGGCCCGGCGCGGCAAAAGAGACACACATTAATGATTTCTTAAAATTTGACCACTTGAAGATACTGTCATATTGTGGTATACTGCCTATGAGCTTTTGGGATTTGTGTACACTTTTCCAAAAGTCTGCACAGGAATCAAAGGGCAGGCGCTCCCTTCTTTTGATCACAGCAGACCGGTGCTATGCTCTGGTTCTTTGCAGGCCGGAGCACAGGCACCGGTCTCTTGCTGTCAAAACGGCGCGGCTCATTTTCTCTTGGTCAGATCCGCAGTTTTCGCTGTCCGGTCCCGGGCGGCGGAGCTGCTGTGTTTGAATAAATTTGTATATAGTCAAAGGAAGCATCTATGCGTTATACCTACGTCCGGCAGCACGACGCCACCGACTGTGCGGCGGCCTGCCTCGCAATGGTGTGCCTCCATTACAAAAAGGAAGTTACCATCACCCGCCTGCGCGACATGATGGGCACTGACCTGAAAGGCACGAACCTTGTCGGTTTGCAGAAGGCCGCGAATGAGCTGGGCTTCACCACAGCAGCCGTCCGCGTGGACCGCGAGAATTTTCTGAGCGACTTCTCCCTGCCCTGCATCGCCCAGGTCATCACCGACCAGGGCCTGGCGCACTTTGTCGTCGTCTTCAAAAAGACCACGATCAAAGATGACGCCGAGCGCCGCAAGCACATGCTGAAAGAAGCCGAGTCCGTCAAGGAAGACGAAAAGAACGGCAAAAAGCACAAGTGCAAGGATTACGTCGTCATTGGCGACCCCGCCTCGGAGCTGAAAAAGATCAGCCTGGACGAGTTCTACAAGAACTTCACCGGCGTGCTGCTGCTGCTGAACCCCACCTCGGAGTTCAAGGGCGGCAAGATCGAAAAGGGCGGCATGATGAAGCGGTACATCGACCTGCTTCTGCCGCAGAAAAAGCTCTTTGTGTATGCCATCCTGGGTTCGCTGATCGTCACGATCCTGGGCATCGCGTCGTCCATGTTCAATAAGATCCTGATGGATGAAGTGCTGCCATACGGACTAAGCAACCTGTTGGTGACATTGATCGTCGTGTTCAGTCTGGTGAGCATCACGAACACGCTGGTGGGCTTCGTCCGGCAGTGGGTGCTGATCTATCTGTCCATCAAGATCGACATCCCGCTGATGCTGGGCTACTTCGGGCACATCTTCAAGCTGCCCATGAAGTTCTTCGCTACCCGCAAGACCGGTGATATCACCACCCGTTATTCGGATGCGAACACCATCAAATCCATCTTCACCAGCATCGCGCTGAGCCTGGTCATGGATATCTCGATGGCCATCATCACCGGCGTCATCCTGTTCCGCATGAACTCCACCCTGTTCTCCATCTCCCTGTTCATGGCGCTGGTCAGCATCCTGCTGGTGCTGATCTACAAGCAGCCCTACAAGAAGATCAACGAGGAGACCATGGTGCAGTCCGCTGCGCTGAACAGTCAGATGATCGAGAGCCTGCGCGGCATCGAGACCGTCAAGTGCAACGCCAACGAGGACACCGAAATGGACAACCTCGAGCGTGAGTACATCAAGAGCCTGAAGATCAGCCTGCGGTCCAGCAAGATCAGCAGCACCCAGGGCCTGATCTCCTCCTTTATCTCCACCGGCTTCAGCATGCTGACCACCTATGTGGGCATCAGCCAGGTGCTGAACGGCGAGATGACGCTGGGCGGCTTCATGGCCTTCAGCACCCTTTCCTCTTACTTCACTTCCCCGCTGAGCAACCTGATCGGTCTGCAGATGCAGATCCAGGAGGCCAGTATCTCCATGAAGCGTCTGACCGAGATCATGGATTACCCCTCCGAGCAGGCAGGCGATGAAGACCGCACCGACCTGCCGAAGGTCGAGGGCGACATTGAGTTCAAGGACGTCACCTTCCGCTACGGCAACCGCGCCCCGGCGCTGGATCACATCAGCTTCACCATCCCGGCCGGCAAGAAGGTCGCGCTGGTGGGCAGCAGCGGCAGCGGCAAGTCCACCATCACCAAGCTTCTGCTCAAGTACTACGAGCCGGAGGATGGCGAGATCGACATCAACGGCGTGAACCTGGCCGAGTATACCAACGCTTCGGTGCGCCGCGCCATCTCCTATGTGCCGCAGAACATTGAGCTGTTCAGCAAGACCATCTACGACAACATCCGCGTTTCCCGCATGGACGCAACGCTGGACGAAGTGAAGGAGGCCGCCAAGAAAGCGGACGCTCACGACTTCATCCGCCACCTGCCCCTGCAGTACAATACCTATCTGGAGGAAGCAGGCAACGGCCTTTCCGGCGGCGAGAAGCAGCGCATCGCGCTGGCACGCGCTTTCCTGAAGAACTCCAACCTCTACATTCTGGATGAGTCCACCAGCAATCTGGACTTCGCGACCGAAAACCTGATCTTCAACATGATCTACAACGAGCTTGCAGATCGTTCCATGCTGATCGTGGCGCACCGCCTGTCCACCGTCCGTGACTGTGACCTGATCCTGGTGATGGATCACGGCAAGATCGTGGAGCGCGGCACCCACGACGAGCTGCTGGCCAAGGAAGGCAAGTATTACGAGCTGTGGAACATGCAGCAGGGTATCTTCCGCAAGAAGGCAGAGGCCCCCAAGCCGGTGGCGGCTGCAGTCGTGGAAGAAGACGACGACGGCGAGTCGATGACCTACTGATGCATTCCCGCTCCCCGGTGCTTCCCTGCTGAGGGGCAGCACACGGATCCGATCGGAATGTTCATCGGAAGGGCACTTGCCAAATCAGGTGACAATGCCTCGCTATGGTGTGCCCGGGGGCGTTCCGCCTCCGGGCACATTTTATTGGGCAGGGCCGCCGCTTTCCTTTTGTATATCCAACGAAAAAATAAATTTGAGAAACAGGGGTATCTATCATGAACGAGATCAAAGTTGCTGAAAACAAGACGCTCAAGCTCACCAATGTTCTGTCTCACGAAGTCCAGCCCACGGAGATGGGCAACATGCAGCTGGTGCTGACCCAGATGCAGAACTTCATGAAAAGCAACGGCGCACAGCCCATCGGCCCGCTGGTGCAGGCCATCACCTTTACCCCGGACCACCAGATGAAGCTCATCCTCATGCAGCAGGCCACCCAGTTCATCCCCCAGATGGAGCAGGGCTACCACATGGACGCTGTGCTGCGCGTGAAGAACTGCCTCTACGCCCATTACTGCGGCCCCATGAGCCAGAGCCAGCTGGCAGCTTCCAAACTGCAGATCCATGCATTTGAAAACGAGCAGACCCTCACCGGCGACACTTACACCATCTTTGTCCGCCAGGACGATGATGACGCCGTTGTGGATGTCTTTATGGAGATCAAGTAATTATGACGATGAATGTTCAGAACCTGTCTGACCTGCAGGATCGCCGCATCATGATGGAGAAAAAGCTGCCGCCCTTCGGCTACGCTTTTCTCATCCTGGTGGGCGTGTTCATGGCGTTTCTGGTGGTGTGGAGCACCAAGACCAACCGCATCTATGTGAGCCAGAACTCCGGCACTGTGCAGGCCAGCAACAAGACCTATATCATGTCCAGCTATTCCGGCTCCATCACCGAGCTGTATATCTCCGAGGGCAGCTATGTGAACGAGGGCGACCTCGTGGCCCACATCAAGAGCACCGACCTGGATATGCAGCAGGAAAACCTGGAGAGCCAGAAAAAGATCTACCAGACCCAGCTGGACCAGTACACAAAGCTCTTGCAGTGCGTGCAGGACGACACCAACTACTTCAGCGAGACCGATCCCGAAGATCAGCCCTACTACTACCAGTATGAGACCTACAAGAGCCAGGTGGCCCAGAAGACCTTTGATGCTTCGGCCTACCAGGCTGCCGGTTACTCCGACACCCAGATCAAGACCCTGATGGAGCAGAGCCAGAGCGAGCTGGAAGCGCTGTATTACTCCACCATGCAGACCATCTCCCAGAATATCACCAGCGCACAGACCAATGTGGACAACATCCAGGCGCAGATCGACTCGCTGAACAACGGTGCCAACGATTACTACATCTATGCCCCCACCTCCGGCACCATCCACATGGACAGCCCTTATAAAGAGGGCATGGTGCTCAGCGCCGGCTCCGCACTGGCCACCGTCGCCAGCGAGAACAACGATCTGGAGATCGTGTCCATGGTCACCGTGAGCGACCGCCCCCTGCTGCATGTGGGCGACCCGTGCAAGATCGCCATCACCGGCCTTTCCGAGTATTCCTACGGCACCCTGACCGGTACGGTCACTTCCATTGACAGCGACGTGACCTCCAGCACCAGCGGCTCCTACTACAAGATGACCATCAAGCCCGACACCACCTATGTGGTGAGCAAGAGCGGCGACAAGGTGGACCTTTCCAACGGTATGAGCGTCACCGCCCGCGTGGAGTACGACCAGGTCACTTACTTCGAATACGCGATGGAAGCTCTGGGCGTCCTGTTCCGCTAAGGCGTTTCCCCGGTGCTGCGCTGTCAGCCCGTTTCAAACCACCCAAAGAGGTATACAAAACATGAAATCAACCGCAAAAAAACTGGCAGTCTGCGCCGCAGTGCTCTGCCTGCTGGTGGGCGGCACCGCCGTTTCCGCTTCGGCGGCCTCCCCGCTGACGGGCCTTGCCCTGAGCAATGTCACCCTGCCGTGGAATCAGGATGTGCCCGCTGAAAGCATCGACGCGGGCAGCTACACCGCCAACATGCTGCTGGGTTCTTCGCAGCAGCTGTCCCCGACGGTGCGCCCCCGCAATACCACGGACACGGTGGTCTACATTTCGGATGATACTTCCATCCTGACGGTCAGCAACAGCGGCGTCGTGCAGGCTGTGGGCGTGGGCACCACCCGCATCACCGCAGCCGCCGGCAACCAGATCTGTGCCTACACCATCGCCGTTTCCATGGATTCTTCCATGATCGTCACCGAGATGGACCTTTCCCTCTCCTCCAACACCATTTATGTTGGCAACTCGGTCTCGGCACAGCTGCAGGTGCGGCCTTCCTCCGCTTCCAGCTATGCCACCGTCACCCTGACCTCCTCCAATGAAAAGGTGGCCACCGTGAACAACTTTGGCCGCGTCACCGGCATTGCGCCCGGCACCGCCACCATCACCGCCACCTGCGGCTCGGTGACGGCCACCACGAAGGTCACCGTCATCAGCATCCCCAGCACGGAGACGGGTTCCACCTCGACCAGTTCCAACAGCGGTCAGGTCGTTACCGTAGACCCCTCTTATGTGGTGCTGAAGCCCGGTGCCACCCGCACTCTGACGGCCAAGGCAACGCCTTCCTCGGCTTCCCAGAAGTTCACCTATAAGTCTGCCAACAGCAGCATCGCCACGGTCAGCCCGTCCGGCGTGATCACAGCGGTGGGCACCGGTGCCACCTCCATCACGGTTTCCAACGGCACGGCGTCCGCCATGGTGACGGTCATCGTCAACCGCTCCGCGTCTTCTTCCTCGGAGGATGGCAGCAGCGAGCCGACCGACGACGACAATTCCGTCACGCTGGACCCGGTGGTCCAGGCCATCCAGGACAGCGAGGACAACGAGATCGTCTTCACCCAGGCTGAGGTCCCCACCGTGACCGGTGACATCCTCAACGCGCTGCGCACCACCGGCAAGACCCTGTGCGTCGTGGGCGACGGCTACACCATGCAGATCGCAGGCAGCGGCGTCAAGAGCACCACCAGTGAGCTGGACACCATGCTCACCCTCACCGAGACCGATCAGGGCATTGAGTTTGAGCTGGACAAGGGCCACGCCCTCCCCTGCTCGGTGCGCATTGATCTGGACGTGAGCACCTACTCCCGCCTGTACCTGTACAACACGGTCTCCGGCAAGTGGCAGTACCTGAACAGCTACACCGACGGCATCATCACCGCAGACACAGCCGGCCGCTACCTGCTGACCAACCAGAACCTGAAGTTCGCCAACGTCAACTGGACCTTCTTTATCGCAGGCGGCGTGGTGGTCGTGATCATCGGCGTGGCCTACATCGCGTTCAAGAAGCGGTACTGGTTCTGGTAAGCCTTTCCCGCGGACCTTCCCCTGACATACAAAGAGGACATCTTCTGAACTTCAGAAGATGTCCTCTTTTTGTTTTTCCGTTCTATGCCGCCTGCGGAGCGTTTCAACGGGTTTATTCCACCGTCACGCTCTTTGCCAGGTTGCGGGGTTTATCCACGTCACAGCCGCGCAGAACCGCCATATAGTAGGCAAACAGCTGCAGCGGCACGATGAGCTGCAGCGGCATGAAGATGTCCTCATATTCATCCAGCCGCACCACGGCATCGGCCACACCCTCCGGCACCACAGCGTCCTTCGTGGTGAACAGCAGCACCCGCGCCCCGCGGCTGCGGGTCTCTTTGGCGTTGGAGATGGTCTTCTCATAGACCTTTTTCTGGGTGGCCAGCGCGATGACCGGCACACCGTCGGTGATCAGGCTGATGGTGCCGTGCTTCAGCTCACCGGCCGCGTAGGCGTCCGAGTGCACATAGCTGATCTCCTTCAGCTTCAGGCTGCCCTCCAGCGAGAGGGCGTAGTCGAACCCGCGCCCGATGAAGAAGCAGCTCTGGGTATTCACATAGCGGCTGGCGAGGTACTTGATCTGTTCGCAGTCTGCCAGGCGGGGCTTGATGACCTCCGGGGCACGCAGCAGCTCGGCGGTGTAGCGGCGGGTATCGGCCTCGCTCAGCTCCCCGCGCGCATAGGCCAGACGCAGTGCAAAGAGGTACAGCACGCACATCTGCACCATATAGGCCTTGGTGGACGCCACAGCGATCTCCGGCCCGGCATAGGTGTACATGACGTAATCTGCCGCCCGGGCAATGGAGCTGCCCACCACATTCACGATGGCCAGCACCGGCACGCCCCGGCTCTTGGCCAGCTTGAGAGCTGCCAGCGTGTCGCTGGTCTCGCCGGACTGGCTGATAATGATGACCAGATCGTTGGGCCGCAGGATGGGGTCGCGGTAGCGGAACTCGCTGGCAATGTCCACCTCGGCGGGCACCCGGGCCAGCGCTTCAATGGCAGTCTTGCCCACCATGCCCGCGTGCATGGCCGTGCCGCAGGCCACCAGATGCACCGTGCCGATGTTCCGCAGCACCTCATCCGTCAGCTCCGGGATGCGCAGCACCGGCAGGCCGTCCTCCACACGGGGGCTGACCGTGGCCGTGATGGCTGCGGGCTGCTCGTTGATCTCCTTGAGCATGAAGTGCGGGTAGCCGCCCTTCTCGGCCGCTTCCATATCCCAGTCGGCGGTCAGCACTTCGCGCTCCACCGGCTCGCCGAACTCGTTGTAGAACCGGATGCCTTCTGCGGTGCAGACAGCCATGTCGCCTTCTTCCAGCACGCTGTACTTGCGGGTGTACTTGAGCAGGGCCGGAATATCCGAAGCCACAAAGTTCTCGCCCTCGCCCCAGCCCACGATCAGCGGGCTCTCGCGCTTGACGGCGAACACGGTTCCGGGTAGTCCCGGAACAGCACGGCCAGCGCATAGCTGCCGCGCACCTTTGCAAGGGCCTGCTGCAGCGCACGCAGCGGGTCGCCGGTGTAGCAGCTGTCGATCAGCTTCACCAGCACTTCGGTGTCGGTCTCGCTCTGGAAGGTGTAGCCTTTTGCGATCAGGCGCTCCTTGAGCAGGCCATAATTTTCAATGATGCCGTTGTGAACGATGCTCACGCGGGGCGTGGAATGCGGGTGGCTGTTCACATCGCTGGGTTCGCCATGGGTGGCCCAGCGGGTGTGGCCGATGCCGCAGAAGCTCTGGGCCAGCTGCTGTGCTGCCAAGCGCTCCCGCAGGGCGGTCAGGCGGCCTTTCGCCTTCACCACTCGGATGCCGCCGTCCAGCGCAAGCGCCACACCGGCGGAGTCATAGCCGCGATATTCCAGTTTTTCCAGGCCATCCAGCAGCACATCCTGTGCGCTGCGCTTCCCGACATAACCAACAATGCCGCACATACAAAACACCTCCATACCGGCCGTGCCCCGCGCCAAAACGCGCAGTGCCCCACGGCCAGCTTCTTGTCATTAGTTTATGTTCTTGTATGGCTTTCTTTGAAGGGATCTGTTGCGGTATCGCTGCCGTTTTTTGCCCTTCTCTGCGGCTGGTCTAGCCCTCAGCCGGAGAAACATCCGCCGAATCTTTCGATGATTCCTCTCCTCGTCACCCTCGCGGCTGTCACCCGCGTGGCCCGGCGCTTTGCGTCACCCGTATTGTCCACATTCCACCTTTCGAGGCCTTATTATAGCACAAAGGCTGGCTCAATGCCAGCCCAATGTTTTATGAAGCTTCGGCTGCCAGACCAGTTTGTACATCAGCAGCATGTTGTGCAGCGCCCGGTCGTAGAGCAGAAAGGCCACGTTGCCCATGGCCAGCGTGGCCAGCGCAGCGGCTGTGGCCGTGGCCCGCAGCTCCTGCGAGATGCTGCCCGCAGGCACCAGCAAAAACACCAGCCCGTACATAGCCAGCACCGCGCCGTTGCACAGCGCCAGCTTTGCCAGCCCCCGCAGCGCGGCCGGGCGGATGCGCTCGAACCACGGCTTTGCCAGCGGGTAATACCCCAGCAGGAACACGAAGATGAGCGCCACTTCCTTATCCGGCACAAAGAGCACCGCCAGCAGGCCCACCGCCGCATAGGCCGTGAGGGCCATGGTACGGCCGCACTCCACGCAGACCGTGGCAATGAGAAAGCCCGCAACGGCGGGCGCGATGAACATGGCAATGGGGATCACAGCGCCCAGCAGCATCAGCGCGACGCACAGCGCCGCCACGATGCCGCAGTAGGCCATGGCCCAGCTTTTTCGTTGTTGCTTTTTCATGGGATCTCCCAGTTTTCCTGCTCGGCACCGGCTTCCAGCGGGTCCACCGCGTGGTGCAGGCCCAGCAGCATGATGTTATCCAGCAGACTGCGGTTGAGCTTGATGTCCAGCATGCTGTACACCCGCATCAGGTCGTTGGCGGCTGCCAGCGCCTGGCGGCGGGCGTTCTCCACGGCGGCGGTCTGGCCCTTCAGGTCGTTGACCACGAACACGTTGTAGCGGCCGCTGCGCTTATCCTTCTCAAACCGCTCGGCCTTGTCCAGCAGATAAAAGATACGTCCGATGCTGCTGCCGATGTAGCGCATGCTCTTGCGCTGGCTGGGGTCGTCGGTGGCAAGGGTGGAGTACAGCGCGCCGTAGATGTTGCTCATGGGCTCGGCGGCCAGGCTGTAGTTCTTGGCGCTAAGGTTCATCTGCACCACAGCCTGCTCCCGCTCCTGGCCGAACAGCCGTTCCAGCGCCGGGTTCTCCTGCACGGTGCGCTCGTAGGCACGGCGCAGCAGCAGCCGGTCCATTGCGCGGCGCAGGCGCTTGAGGGGCCGCAGCTCGTCGTACCTGCGGTCCTGCAGGCTGTGCCACCCCAGCAGCACCTCCACCTGCGCCGCCTGCCGGATGCCCTGGGTCTGGCACATGAGCCTGCGCCAGACCAGCGTGCCGGGCACCCGCTTGCGCTGGCAGGTGGCTGCACGCCCGGCCAGACTGTCCGAAAGGATGGCAAACAGCACCCCGTTGGTGCGCAGCAGGTGGCAGGCGTAAAGGCCGTATTCCTCATAGAGCTGCCGCCGCACGCCCCGCAGATACTGCAGGTAGATGTTGTAATCCCGGATGGTCAGTTCGGGCAGATAGGGCCGCATCCTTCCCTCCATACGCACGATTCCTTTCTGCGGCGCACCGCTGGACGTTTATAATAAGGCTAGTATAATCCATTTTGCCTTCCGGTGCAACCGTCCGGTGTAAAATCCCGATGAATTTGTCTCATCTTTGCCGTTTTGTTTCCCGCACAAGTGCAAAAACTTCCTGTCCATGCGTCCATTTCCCTGTCAGGATGCATTCCTGTTTGTCCTAACTTTTCCCGGTACTTTTCAGGCCGGACGCAAAAAGCCGCACCGGTGCAGCCCGGTGCGGCAGGTAACAATTGTGAATTATTTGTTTTTCTCAAAGCGGTTCGGCGCGGTGCGCTTGCCGTCAAAGCCGGACTTCGGCATGGGCTTTGCGGTGTGCTCGAACTTGGGTGCGCTGTAGTACATGTACAGCTGGCAGGGGATCATGCCGTTGTACATCTTGCGGCGCTTGTTGGCACGCTTGCCGTAATGGCTCTCAAAATCCATGTCGGCGGTGATGGCATACACGCCCGCGCAGGGATGCGCTTCCATCTGGCGGCCCAGGGTGCGGGCCAGTTTGGCAGCACCCTCGATGGTGCTCATGCGCTCGCCATAGGGCGGGTTGGTCAGCACGATGGCCTCCTGCTTCGCGGCAAAATCGGCCACATCGGCCACTTCAAAGTGGCAGCGCTTTTCCACACCGGCCAGCTTGGCGTTGGCGTTGGCCAGTGCCACGGCGGCAGGGTCGATATCATAGCCGAAGGCCTCAAAGCCCACGTCCAGCTTGGACTCAGCCAGGGCCTTCTGGCGCTGCTCCGCCCAGATGGAAGCGGGCACGAAGCCGTAGCGCTCGGCAGCAAAGCGGCGTTTCAGGCCGGGTGCGATGTTCATGGCTTTCTGGGCGGCTTCGATCAGCAAAGTGCCGCTGCCGCAGAAGGGGTCCTCTACCAGACTGTCGCGGCGCACGCGACCCAGGTCGGCGATGGTGGCGGCCAGCGTCTCGCGGATGGGTGCCTCCATAGCGTTGCGGCGGTAGCCGCGCTTGTGCAGGCCCTCGCCGGTGGTGTCCAGCATGATCTCACACTGGTCTTTGCGCAGCATGAAGCGGATCTTGTACTCCGCGCCGGTCTCGGGCAGCACCGAAGTGTGGTGCTTGGCCATCAGGCGCTTGACCACAGCCTTTTTGATGATGCTCTGGCAGGCGGGCACACTGGACAGCTGGCTGTTCAGCGAAGAACCGGTGACCGGGAAGGCCGCGTCGGCGGGCAGCAGTTCTTCCCAGGGGATATCGTAGACGCCGTCAAACAGGTCGTCGAAGGTGGCGGCCTTGTAGCGGGCCAGCAGCAGCATGACGCGCTCGACGGTACGCAGGTTGAGGTTGGCCGCCGCGATCATCTCGGCACCGCCGGCAAAGCTCAGGCGGCCGTCATCCACCCGGATGTTCTCGGCACCGATGCGGGTCAGCTCGAATTTTGCGGTGGACTCGCACCCGAAGAAGCAGGGCGCGATCAGTTCAAATTTTGCAGGCATTGCAGTTCCTTTCTTGTTTTGTCCTGGCGAAAAAACAGACCTGCCCGATCAAAGACAGGTCTGTTCTGTTATTCAGATCGGGTGCGCGCTGGCGAAGCTCAGCGGCGGCCGCCGCGTCCGCGGGGTGCATAACCGCCGCCGCGGCGGTTGTTGGTCTCGTGGTCGAGGTCGGCCATTTTTTCCTCGCTCTGGCTCTTGAAGCGGCTCATCATGTCCTCAAAGCTCATGTTGTCCGAGCGGACGGGAGCCTTGGGCTGCCACACACGGGGGGCGCTGTCGCGCGGGGGGCGTCCGCCTTCCCGCGGGGGACGGCCGCTGCCGCCGCGTCCGGCACCAAAGTGACCACCCTCGCGGGGGCCGCCGGAGCGGGGGCCGCCTGCCGGACCGCGGCCTTCCCGTGCGGGGCGCGGGGGCGGCGGCAGCAGACGCTTCATGGAAAGCGCGATCTTGCCGTCCGGTGCAATGTTGATGACCTGCACCTTGACGATATCGCCATCATGCAGAACCGCTGCAATGTCCTGCACGAACTCGTTGGATACTTCGGAAATATGGACCATGCCCACGCGGCCCTCCGGCAACGCCACAAATGCGCCGAACGGTTTCACACCGGTAACGCGGCCTTCAAATACGTTCCCTACCTCAATTGCCAAAACTCAATACTCCTTGTTTTCGAAATAATGCTTGCCGCTCAGTTGCCGGTCACATCCACAAAGATGCGCTCATTGGGCGCGGCATAGTTGTAAGAATCCCGCGCGACCCACTCGGTGATCTGGTCTGCGTTGCCGCTGAGGATGCGCTGCATCTCCTCGTTCTCGGTCTTCTGCTGGGCGATCTGCTCGTTCAGCGTGTCCAGCTCTGCACGTTTGGAGCTGATGGTGACCTGGTTGGAGATATAAGCGGCCAGCATGCTCAGCAGCAGCAATACAAAAAACAAGCGCACAAACGTTCTCCAGACCACGTTCTTCTTGCGTTTTCTGCGGTCTCGCGCTGCCATCGTACTCTCTGCCCCCATTGCATTTTGACTCTTACTTTGATACGTTTGAATTATACAACATACGTTGCCGGTTTGGCAAGTTCTTTTTGGGATTTTTTGCGGTTCTTTTTGCGTTCCGGCGTCGTTTGCGGGCCTGTCTGTTTTCTTTGTGGCGGTCAAGGGCGGGCCGCAGCAGCCGCACCCGGACAAAATGCCCCGGCCAGCGCGCGGCGCGCAGCACCGCCCGGCCCACGGCCCGCAGCGGCACCCCCAGCACAAAGGCGGCAGCGCCTGCGCCCGCAAAGGCGGCGGCTACCATGTACCAGCGCAGCACACCGGCATAGCTCTCCCCGGCCGCATAGCTCTGCACGGCGGTGAACACCGCGCCCACCCACAGCACATCCGGCAGAGCGGCGGCGCGGCCTTTCACCGGGAAAAACGCCCGCACCGCGCCGGTGCACCCGCCCAGCACCGCGCAGGCCGCGATCTCCTGCCCCAGCGCCGGGGGCGGCAGCACCGGGATCATCGCAGCAGCCGGTGCCAGAAGCCGCCCGCCGGGGCACCGGACGTATACTCCAGCCCGTCGATGCGGCCGGTGAACTTTGCCTGCCCGGCTTCCAGATCCAGCTCGGTCATGTTCAGCTGCGCCCCGGCAAGGTGCAGCGTGCCCTTGCCCGTCTCGATGGCGGCACTTTCGGCGCTGCAGTGCAGCACCTTCTGCACGCCGGTGATGGTCAGGCGGGTGCGGCTCTCCAAAATCAGGTCGTGGGGCGCGGCGGGGGCGTTCGTTGTTTTTTCCGGCATAGGCGCAGCTCCTTTGGGGTGGTTTGCTGCATCCTATGCAGAACCGGACCGGATTTATTCCCGGGGCGGGTTTTCCGCCAGCACGGCGGGCTGCTCCATGATCTCGTACATCTCGCGGGCCACATCCTTCGTGCGGGGCTCCACGTCCGAGAGCACCCGCACCTTGATGGGCCGGTTGCCGAAGGTCACCTCGATGATGTCCCCGGCCTTGACGGCCTGACTGGCCTTGGCGGTCTTGCCGTTGATGAGGATGCGGCCTGCATCGGCCACCTCGTTGGCGACGGTGCGGCGCTTGATCAGGCGCGACACCTTCAGATATTTATCCAGACGCATCGTCTTTTTTCCTTTCTTTCCAAGAAAATGTCTCACAAAAAATGCCGCCGCACCCTCTTGCAGGCAGCGGCGGCAAAATGAGTACAGCTTACAGAGTGTCCTTCAGGGACTTGCCGGGCTTGAACACGATGCTGCGGGAAGCAGCGATGGTGATGGGCTCACGGGTGCGGGGGTTGATGCCCTGGCGCTCGGCGCGCTCGCGGACTTCGAAGGTGCCGAAGCCGGAGATGGTGATCTTCTCGCCATCGGCCATGGCCTTGCCCAGTGCCTCGAACATTGCGCCCACGGCACGCTCGGCGTCCTTCTTGCTCATTTCGGTGTTTGCAGCAACCTGCGCGATCAGATCAGTTTTCGTCATAAGAATACCCTCCAGATTTTTTGATTCAATTTTCTCTCACAGTTTGTTTCTCTATCGGAGCAGGTCCCTGGACCTGAGTACCGCTTTGGGTCTTCTGCTCGGCGCAAAAGCGCTTGGAAGCAAAGGTCAGTGCTTCTTCTGCGTCCACACCGGCCAGGCGCATGGCATCCGCCGCCGCAAACAGCAGCCGGCCTGCCGCCTCGGCGCTGGACGTTTCGTTCCAGTGCGCCACTGCCGTCTGCAAAGCCTGCTGTGCCTCGGCCTTATCCGGCCGGGCACCGCCGCTGCGGGCTGCACGCTTCTGCAGCTTCTGGGCGCGCATCAAAGCAGGCAGGGTGGCGGGCACCGTGTCCAGCTCGTCGGACAGAGTGGTGCGGCCCTTTTCCTTATTTTTGAGCGCATCCCAGCCGTTTATACCGGCATTTTCCGCCGCAGAGGAGGCAAAGATGTTCGGGTGGCGGAACACCAGCTTTTCGCACACGGCGCGGCACACGTCCTCAAAGGTGAAGCGGCCGCGTTCTTCCTCCATGACGGCATGGAATGCCACCTGCATCAGCACATCGCCCAGTTCTTCCCGCATCATGTCCGGGTCGTCGGCGTCGATGGCTTCCAGCGCTTCGCAGGTCTCCTCCAGAAAGTTTTTGCGGATGGAAGCGTGGGTCTGCACCTTGTCCCAGGGGCAGCCGTTTTCCGGGTCCCGCAGGATGCGGAGCACTTCCACCAGCTGCTCAGCCGTATAAGGCGGCTGCGGTTCCCAGTCCAGCACAGACTTCATCTCCCTTGCAAAAGATACTGTAAATTGTACCGCACCTTCTGCGGATTTGCAAGCAAAAGCCGCAATTTTCCCGCATTTTTCAAGGTTTTCTGCGCTTTCCACAAAAACAGGACGGCATCCTTTGGCGGGACGCCGCCCTGCTGCGGGCATTTGCTTTGTGCCAGCTGCTGCTTACAGCTGCGCGCCGCACTTGTTGCAGAACAGCGCATCGTCCGAGACGGGTGCACCGCACTGCGGGCAGCTCTTGTGTGCCTCGGCGGCGGGTTCGGCGGCAGGGGCCTCCGGCTCCTCGGCGGGCACATCCTCGTGGACGACATAGTCCACCTCGGCGGCTTCGGCCGGGGTCAGGCTTGCCTTCAGGCGGGCGATCTCCTGCTCGATGCTGTCGATCATTTCGATGTATTTATCCACCAGCGGCTGGTTTTCTTCCTTGCCCTTGGCCAGGCTGTACACCAGTGCGCCCAGCTGACGCTGTGCCTTGAGCAGCTTGCCCTGTTCGCTGACGATCAGCGCCTGGGTCTTGCCCTTCTCGGCCAGATCCAGCGCAGCGTTCTTGCCCTTTTCGGCGTATTCCAGACCCATTTCCTTGATCTTGTTGAAATCCATAAAAGACACCTCTCTTATTGCGATCTTCGCAGGCCGCGCTTTGCAAAGCAGCACGCCTGCGGTGTGCTCCTTACGAGTGTTCCGTGGATGCTGTTTTCATTATAGCGCACAGGGCGCAGCTTTGCAACGAACGGGCCGCACTTTTTACAGATTCGTGCCCATTTGGAAACAGATTTTTCGCATTTTTCACACGTTGGCCGGTCACTTCACCGCGCCGCCGTAGAATTCCCGCAGCATACTGTCTTCCGGCAGCAGAGCCAGCTCCAGCGGCATCACATGCTCAAAGCGGCGGGCCGTCTCGTCCCACAGCTCAGCATTGTGGCCTTCCAGTGTGAACTGCTGGCGCACCTGGCCCAGCAGCTTTGCGATGAGGCCCAGCTCATAGGTGAAGGAAGTGTCCAGCAAAAAATCCGCCGTGGTCTTGAAGCCCTTGATATACCGCGTCTCGCCGTCCAGCACACGCTCCCACATGGCCAGGGTCTTTTCCGGGCTGCGGCCGCGGGTGGCGGCGTCGCGCAGGGTGCGGCGGCACAGGCGGATGTCCTGGGTGTTGATGACCCGGCGGCCGTCGATGCAGTATTCCTCCCGCAGGCCCGCGTACACCCGGTAGATGTCGTCGCCCTTCACAAGGCCGGTCAAATCGGGGTTCAGCGCGTGGATGCCCTCCACGATGCACACACCGCCCTGCAGGTCCACCGGATCCACCTCGGCCGAGCGCTTCTCGGCGGCGAAATCGTAGATGGGCAGCACGGTCTTGCCGGTCTCGCTGAGCTCCTTCAGGCACTGCTTGATGAGGGGCAGGTCCAGCGTGTCGGGGTTTTCGTAATCCAGCGTGCCGTCCGGCAGGCGGGGGTAGAACTCTGCGCCCTTGAAGAAATTGTCCAGACTGATGACGTGGGCCGGGGTGCCGCGCTTTTCCAATGCTTTGGCGATGCAGTGGGCGCTGGTGGTCTTGCCGCTGGCCGATGGGCCGGTGAGCATGACGATCTTCGCGCCGGAAAGCTGGATCTTCTGGGCGGCATAATCCACCCGCTGGGCATAGCTGCGCTCGCTCAGGTCTGCCAGCGCCTGGGGGCTTCTGGCCGCCACATTGTAAAGGTCGATCTCAACCAATCGTTTCGGGACCCAGATTGTGATCATAAAAATCAGCCACTCCTTTTTTCCGTTCCAGCACCTCCGCAAACCGCTGGATATACTCGTTCGGATACTTGAAATTGAAGATGCGCTGCATCCGCTTACCGCCGTCGGCCACCAGCTTGGTACTGCCGCCCGCGCCTGCGGACAGGATGGTCTGAACTTCCTCCATAATATAGATGTTGTAATATCCCTCGTGGCCCGGCTTGCACCAGCCCACGTTTTCCAGGTTCTGCAGGGTGTTCTTCTGGCGGTAGAGGTAATAGGGCCGGTAGCCCGCCTCGGCCAGCAGATGGCACTTTTCCAGCATGGCGGCCACGTCGGCGTAGTCGTTCTCCTTCTGGTCCTCAATGACGATGCGGGAAGCCCGCTTGAGGGTCAAGGTGTGGACGGTGATGTTTTCCGGGTCAAGGGCGATGGCCTGCCGCAGGCTGCGCTCGAAGCTCTCCACCGTGTCACCGGGCAGGCCCGCGATGAGGTCCATGTTGATGTCGTCATGGCCGGCCTTGCGGGCCTCGGCATAGCAGTCCAGAATGTCCTGCGCCGAGTGCTTGCGGCCAATACCGGCCAATACTTCATCCGAGAAGGTCTGGGGGTTGATGGAGATGCGGGTGGCGCCGTATTCCTTGATGACCGCCAGCTTTTCGGCGTCGGTGCAGTCCGGGCGGCCTGCTTCCACCGTATATTCTACGACCTTGGAAAGGTCAAAATTCGCCCGGACGGTGCCCATCAGCTGGCGCAGCTGGTCTGCTGAAAGGCTGGTAGGCGTGCCGCCGCCGATGTAGATGCTGCACAGGGTCAGCCCTGCCTTTTCGGCCTGGATTCGAATTTCCTCCACTTCCCGGCACAGGCAGTCCACATAGGGCTGCACCATCTTGCGGTCGCGGTCCAGGTTGCAGCTGACGAAGCTGCAGTAGCTGCACCGGGACGGGCAGAACGGGATGCCGATGTACAGGCTGTAGGTTCCGGGTTCATTGCCCACTTTCAAAATCGGCTCCTGCAGGTCGGCAATGGCCTTGGCCATCTGGTATTTCTGCTGGGAGCAATCGAAGCGGTCGAGGAAAAAGCGGTCGATCTCCGCTTCGGTCCAGCCTGCGGCACGTTTGTCGTGGATGAGCCGCACCGGGCGCACGCCGGTCATCTTGCCCCAGGGCGGGCGGATGCCGGTCCACTGGCGCAGCAGGTCGTAGGTCAGGCTGGCAAGAGAAAATTCCGGCGTTTCGCCGCCCTGCTCCACAGGCGCAGGCAGCGGAGCATACTTTTCGGCGCTTTTGCCGCCCTGCCGCACCAGTGCGTGCAGGCCGTCCGGCGTTTTTTCGGCCCAGACGCAGTCCTCGGCTGCTTCCGGCGGGGTAAGGGTGAGCGGTGCCATGGGGTAAAACAGGCGCACCAGATGCTCCACCTCGTAGCCGGAAGGCAGACCGGTAATATAAATCTTCATGTTGTTCACTCTTTAAAATAAATCATTGTTGCCGCGCACAGCGCTGCGGATGAAGTAATTGTTGTCCAGCTCGTCGCCAAAGGTGGAGAACTCGCCGTGGCCGGGCAGCACCTGCGTCTCGCGCGGGATGGGCAGCTTTGCCAGCTTGCGCAGGCTTTCGGCCATCTGGGCGCTGCTGCCGCCCTCGAGGTCGGTGCGGCCGATGCTGCCTGCGAACAGGGTGTCGCCGCAGAACAGATATTCCCCGCACAGCAGCACCACGCTGCCGGGCGTGTGGCCGGGCGTGTGCCAGACCGTGAAGGTCAGCTCATCCACCGCGATGCTCTCCCCTTCCGCATAGCCATAGTCGGCAGCGGAAAGCGGATACATCCGGTCACCTGCCAGATCGGCCTTTTCGCAGTAGAGCTTCGCGTTCCACTCGGCCTGCAGGGCTTTGGCACTGCCCACGTGGTCGTAGTGGCCGTGGGTGCACAGGATGGCGGTGAGGGGCACATGGTGCTCCTTCAAAATTTTATCATAGGTCTGCGCATCTGCCGCCGGGTCGATGACCACAGCATGGCCTGCATCCGAGATGAGCAGAAAGGTGTTGGTGTACAGCGGTGCCGCGCCCGGGATATGAAAAGCCTGCATGGAACTCACTCCTTTTTCTTCCACTCGTCGGTGTCGATGATGATGGTGCAGGGGCCTTCGTTCACCAGCGACACCTGCATGTCTGCGCCGAACTCGCCGTGCTGCACATCCTTCAGGCCCTGCCGGTTCATCTCGGCAAGGAACAGCTCGTAGGCGTCCACCGAGAGCGGCGGCTTGGCGGCCTTGATGAAGCTGGGCCGGTAGCCTTTTTTCGTGTCACCGTACAGGGTGAACTGGCTCACCACCAGCGCCGAATAACCCAGGTCCCGGGCGCTGAGGTTCAGCTTGCCCTCGCTGTCCGGGAAAATGCGCAGGCCCGCGCATTTGTCGGCCAGCTTCGGCACGATGTCCAGACTGTCGGTGTCCTTGACGCCCAGCAGAATCATCAGCCCCGGGCCGATGGCGCGGGGCGCGCCGCCTTCCACCCGCACACTGGCCGAAGAAACGGCCTGAATGACTGCACGCATATATTAGCTCCTTGTCACCTTGAGCACATCCTTCACCTTGGAAAGTCTTGCGACCACCCGGTTGAGGTGCTCGGTATTGTTGATGCCGATGGTCAGGCTGACCATGGCGCAGCCGTTCTCCACCTGACGGGCGTTCACGGCATAGATGGGCACACGGATATCTGCCAGTGCCGCCAGCACGTCCTGCAGCAGCTCGTTGCGGTTCAGGGCAATGATCTCAAGGCCTGCCTTGTAGCTGTCCTTGACACTGTCGGCCCAGTAGGCCTTCACCCAGCGGGGGGCGTTGGTGGGGTCCTTCATGCTGGAGATGGCGTTCACGCAGCTCTGCTTGTGGATGGACACGCCGAAGCCCCGGGTGATGAAGCCCACGATGGGGTCTCCGGGCAGCGGGCTGCAGCACTTGGCAAACTTGATGGGGGTGTTGTCGAAGCCTTCCACCACCACGCCGTCGGTGGCGTGCACCCGGCTCAGGTCCACCTTGGGCAGGTCGTCTTCGGTCTTGTCCTCGGCAGCCTTCAGCTTCTGCCACTCCTCCTTGAGCTTGGGCAGGCAGTTGGCGATGGTCATGCCGCCATAACCGATGGCGGCATACAGCTCCTCGGCGTTGTTCTGGCGCAGGCGGCGGCAGCAGCTGTTGATGAACTCGTCCAGCTGGTCGTCCGGAATGATGATCATCTCGCGCCGCAGTTCACGGGCCAGCGCATCGCGGCCCTGCTGGATGTTCTCCTCCCGGCGCATCTTCTTGAACCAGTTGCGGATCTTGCTCTTGGCCTCGCTGGTGCGCACGATCTTGAGCCAGTCGCGGCTGGGGCCCTTGTCCGCCGGGCCGAGGATGACCTCGATGATCTCGCCGGTGGACACGATGTGGTCGATGGGCACCATGCGGTTGTTCACCTTGCAGCCCACCATGCGGTTGCCCACCGCCGAATGGATGGCGTAGGCAAAGTCGATGCAGGTGGCACCGGTGGGCAGGTTGATGACGTCGCCCTTGGGGGTGAAGGCGAACACTTCCTCGGGCAGCAGGTCGCTCTTGAGGTCGTGCAGAAGGTTGCCGGAATCCTCGCTGACGCGCTGATTTTCCAGCAGCTGGCTCACCCAAGCCAGACGCTCGTCCAGCTTGTCGTGGCCGTCCAGACCTTCCTTATACTTCCAGTGGGCGGCCACGCCGTACTCGGCCATCTCGTCCATTTTGCGGGTGCGGATCTGCACCTCGAAGGGGATGCCCTCGTGGCCGATGACCGTGGTGTGCAGGCTCTGGTAGCCGTTGGGCTTCGGGGTGGAGATATAATCCTTGAAGCGGTTGGGCAGCGGATGGTACATATCATGGATGAGGCCCAGGGTGCTGTAGCACTCAGCCAGCGTATCCAGAATGACGCGCACCGCATAGATATCATAAATTTCATCGAAGGACTTGTTCTGCATGATGGTCTTGCGGTAGATGCCGTAGATGCTCTTGACCCGGCGCTTGATGGTGGCGCCTTCGATACCGCTTTCCACCAGACGCTGCTCGATGACACCGGAGACCTTGGTCAAAAACTCCTCGCCCGCACGCTCGCTGAGCATCCGGCTGATCTCCTCGTAGCCCACGGGGTCGAGGTAATGCAGGCTGCGGTCTTCCAGTTCTTCCTTCACGTTCAAAATGCCCAGGCGGTTGGCGATGGGTGCATAGACTTCCATCGTCTCGCGGGCCTTGTCGCGGCGCTTCTGCTCCGGCCAGGCATCGCCGGTGCGCATGTTGTGCAGCCGGTCGCACAGCTTGATGATCATCACGCGCACATCGCGGCTCATGGCCAGCAGCATCTTGCGCAGGTTTTCGGCCTGCAGTTCTTCGATGTTGGAGAATTCGATCTTGGTCAGCTTGGTCACACCGTCCACCAGCAGGGCCACTTCTTCGCCAAAGGCGGCGGTCAGGTCGGCCAGGGTGGTGGGGGTGTCCTCCACCACGTCATGCAGCAGGGCGGCGGCGATGCTCTCGGTGTCCATGCCGAGGTCCAGCACCAGCCGTGCCACGGCCAGCGGGTGGCAGATATAAGGCTCGCCGCTGCGGCGGCACACGCCCTTGTGGGCGTCGTTGGCAAGGTTGTAGGCCTTTTCGATCATCTCCATATTGTAGGAGCGGCCGCTGGCCTTGATGGCCTCGCACAGCTTGTCCCAGGTGACGATCTCGGGCCGCACCTCAGAAGGCAGTGCGCCCTCCGGGGCATCGGCCAGCTGGGCTGTGGCCGAGACGGTGGCCGTCTCCTGCACCGGCACAGGCTGGTGCAGATGGGTCTTCGCCGAGTAGGAGTCCTCGTCCCGCACCGAGACGGGGGCCGGGACTGCGTTTTTCTTTCCCTCTGGCATTTACATTCCCTCCAAACATTTCAGGATCGGGGCGTCGGCAAGGTTTTTCTTGCCCTGTGCGGGCACAAGCTCCAGATACTTTGCCCCGCCCTTTTCCACTGTGGCAATGAGGCCCACCTGTTCCAGGGCCGTGACCGCCACCAGCGTTTTGCCTGTATTTTCTTCGCCCAGCTTCGCGCACAGCGGCTGCAGGTCTTCTGCGTGCCAGCGGCGGGCCTGCAGCTCACGGTACACCGTGATAATGTGGCTGCGATCAGGCGTGATCAGCGTTTTCTGTTCAGCCGTCAGGGGCGTGCCGCGGCGCAGGGCGGCCACAAGGGCTGCCTGTTCGGACAGTTTGGTGCCAAGGCCCGCCGGGTGCAGGTCCAAGATGCGGCCGGAAAGCTGTGCGCCCCGGGCTGACTCGTAGACCGAGAGGTTCAGCGCGGCATCCACCACGTCGCCCATGGTGTAGGGCAGCTGTTCCGACGGCATACCGAACCAGACCGCATATACGCTGGCATTGCCCTGCCGCAGGCGCAGGCGGCTGTGCCTGCCCTCGGACACCGGATAGACTCCATCCACCACGGCGCTCTGCAGCAGGAACACCGGCGTCGGGTTCTCGGCCCCGAAGGGGGCCAGCGCGTCGATGCGGCGCACGCTGTCCACCGTGACCCGGTCCAGATGGATGGGCAGGTCGCATTCCAGCGGGGCGGTGTGCAGCACCGGGCATTCCCGGGCGGCCCACTCGTTCAGGCGGCGGCGCAGCTCGGGCAGATTTTCTTCCCGCACCGAAAGACCCGCTGCCATGGCGTGGCCGCCATAACGGATGAGCAGGTCGGCGCAGGAGCCGATGCAGGCGTGCAGGTTGAAGCCCGGCACGCTGCGGCCGCTGCCCTTGCACTCGCCGTGCTCGTCCACCGTGACCACGATCACCGGGCGGCCGGTGCGCTCCACCAGCCGGGACGCCACGATGCCGATGACGCCGGGGTGCCAGTCGCGGCCCCACAGCAGCATCACCCGGTCTTCCAGCCGTTCGGGCTGTTGTTCCAGCAGCACCTGCGCGGCCTTGAAGATCTCCAGTTCCGTTTCCTGCCGCTTGACGTTGATCTCGTTCAGCTTGTGGGCCAGTTCTTCGGCCCGGTCCGGGTCCTCGCACAGCACCAGCTGCAGGGCCGTGACAGCGCTGTCCATGCGGCCCGCCGCATTGATGCGGGGCGCGATGGCATAGCTGATGTTCTCGGCCGTGATGGGGCGGCCCGCAAGGCCCACTTCTTCCAGCAGGGCTTCCAGGCCCGGGCGGTCGGTGTTCTGCAGCTGGCGCAGGCCGGATTTTACCAGCGTGCGGTTCTCGCCGGTCAGCGGCATCACGTCGGCCACAGTGCCCACGGCGGCAAGGTCGCCGCAATAATCCAGCATTTCTTCCGGCGGGCAGCCGTCCAGTGCGGCGCACAGCTTAAAAGCCACACCCGCGCCGCACAGGCCCTTGAAGGGGCTGGTGTCGTCCAGCCGGCGGGGGTCCACCACAGCAACGGCTTTGGGCAGCGTTTCCGGCGGCAGATGGTGGTCGGTGATGATGAGGTCGATGCCCAGTTCTGCGGCAAACTCCGCTTCTTCCACGGCAGAGATGCCGTTGTCCACGGTCACGATGAGCTGATAGCCCTTGTCGTGGATGGACTGGATGGCGTTGCGGGAAAGGCCGTAGCCGTCGCCCTCGCGGCTGGGCAGCATGCATTTCACCGTGGCCCCCATACCCTTGAGGTGCTGGTAGAGCAGGGCCGTGGCGGTCACGCCGTCCACGTCGTAATCGCCAAAGACCACGATGGTCTCGCCGTTATCAATGGCCTGCCAGATGCGCTCGCAGGCTTTTTGCATATCCGTCAGCAAAAACGGGTCGCTGAGATCTTCCTCCCCGGCCAGCAGGGTGAGAGCTTCGGCAGGGTCGGTGATGCCCCGGGCGGTCAGGATGCCCGCCAGCAGGGCGTTCTCCTTCTGCTGGGCGGAAAGCACGCTGCTGTATTTTGCGTCAGACCAGGGTTCTTCTTCCATAGCCTGCTGTTCCAGTTCTTCCACGGCCTGCTCGGCGATGGCCTGCGTCAGCTTCTTCAGGGCTGCGCGGTCCAGCGGCTTGAGCTCCCATGCACGGTAGGTCATTGAAAGTCCCCTCCCGTCAGGCCGTCGTTGGCCAGCATCCCCTGCAGCGCCGCGATCTCCGAGGAGACATCCATGGCCATATCCGAGAGCAGTGTGTTGTAAAGGGTGTCATACGCCTGGTTGAGGGTGTGCAGGATGCCTGCGATATCCCGGCGGATGGTCTCGGCATTCTCGCCCTTCTGACCCTGCACATCGTTGTAGGTGTGCAGCAGCTTGAGGGTGGTGGGGATATAATATTCCGCAAAGCGGCGGGCCTTGGGCAGGCTCTCCGGGTGGGCTTCCAGCCAGTCGCAGATGGCGGTGGTGGTCTTCTGCATATGCTCCAGTTCTTCGCGGCCCTGGGCATCCTGCATGACCTGCTTTTCCTGCGCCAGCACGGCGGCAAAGCGGCGGGCGGTTTCCAGATTCAGCGGTGTTTCGTCCGCTTTTGCCTCCGGTTCCGGCTGCGGCTCTGCCTTGGGTGCGGCAGCAGCTTCCTGCGCGGCGCGGTAATCTTCGGCCGTCAGGTAAAGCTTCTGGGTCTTTTCGTCCAGCCAGGCGCGCAGCCAGCCCTTGCGGATATACTTTTGCAGCTGTTTCAGCGTTTTTTTCTTTTTCTGATGGGCAAGATCGGCCAGCATCTGCACCGAAAGGCCCTGTTTGTAGTCCATGCCTTCGGCCATGTCGGCATACAGGTCCATATTCTTGCCTGCCTTCATGCGGCTGGCCCCGGCGGCGATCATCCAGCAGAAGCCGAGAGCCACAACGGTAAACACATTGCCGCAGATCTCCAGCGCGGTCATGCCCGCACTGCTAAGCAGCCCGCTGCCCAGCGCATAGACCACGCCGTCTCCCACAGCCGCTGCCAGCGGCGTTGCCGCCTCCGCCACCGCCAGGCAGCTGATGCCGGCAGTGCCGAAGATGACCGCAAAGGTGATGCCGGTGGCCAGCAGCGCAATGCCCGTACCTCTGTACTTTTTTGCGCTGCTGCGGACGTTTTCCACCGGGGTCGGCTCCGGGAAGCCGAACATCTGGCGCGCCCACTGGGGCATGCCGGTGCTGCCTGCCGCAGCAGTGCCGTCCGCCGCATTCCGGCGGGCCTCCTGCTGGTTTTTATAGTAGGCGTCGCGGCCGCTGCGGAAAGCCTTGGCTGCTTCGCCGATGCCATAATTGGCCGCGTGCACCGCTGCCTTGCCCACACCGTAGGCCCGGTCGCCAATGTCCATGCCGCGGCCCTCAAAGCCGTGGGCAAAAGCGTCCGATACGGTGTCGCCAAAGGCGCGCAGCTGGCTTTCCAGCTCCTGTTGCACCCGGCGGCCCTCGTTTTCCTGCATTGTATCGTTTTCACGATTGTTCATCAATTTTTCTCACCCTTCTGCCGGTGCATACCGGCTGATGATGGCGCGGGCCACCCGCAGGCCATCCACGGCGGCGCTCATGATGCCGCCCGCATATCCCGCACCCTCGCCGCAGGGGTACAGCCCTGCCAGCTGGGAACACTCAAAATTCTCCTCCCGCTTCAGCCGCACCGGGCTGCTGGTGCGGGTCTCAAGGCCGGTGAGGATGGCGTCCGGCGCGGTGTAGCCTGCGATTTTGCGCTCGTAGGCGCGCAGGCCCGCCCGCAGGGTGTCGGCCAGCTCCCCGGGCAGTAGGGCTCCCAGGTCCGCCGCCGTCACGCCGCGGTCGTAGGTGGGCTGCACACTGCCGATGCGCAGCTGGCCGCGTCCTTCCAGAAAGCTCTGGATGTTCTCGGCCGGGGCGGCATAGGGCCCGGCGGCATGGCCTGCCGCATAGGCTTTGGCTTCCAGCTCCCGCTGGAACGCGATGGCCCGGCGCGGGTCGTTTGCAAAATCAGACGCACCTACGCTCACCACAACCGCCGCGTTGGCGTTTTTGCCGCTGCGGGCGTGGTAGCTCATGCCGTTGGTGACCACGCGCCCTTCTTCGCTGGCCGAAGCCACCACCTGCCCGCCGGGGCACATGCAGAAGGTGTAGACGCACCGCTCACCCACATGCTGGGAGAGCTGGTATTCGCCCCGGGGCAGTGCCGGGTGGCCCGCCGCTTCGTGGTACAGGCTCTTTTCGATCTCGCTCTGCAGGTGCTCGGCGCGGAATCCCACGCTGAAGGGCTTGCACTCCAGCTGCAGGCCGCTGTCCATCAGCATCCCGAAGGTGTCCCGGGCCGAGTGGCCCACCGCGAACACCAGCGCTTCACAGGGGAAGGTGCCATTTGTGGTAAAAATTCCGGTCAGCTGTCCGTTTTTCTGTTCAAAGCCGGTCAGGGCCGTGTTGAAGTGCACCTCGCCGCCCAAAGCCTCGATCTCCCTGCGGATGGAGGTGATGACGCCCCGCAGCAGGTCGGTGCCCACATGGGGCTTCTGCTTCCAGGCGATCTCTGCCGGTGCACCGTGCTGCAGGAACACTTCGGTGACAAAGCCGCACAGCTCGTCGCCGATGCGGGTGGTCAGCTTGCCGTCCGAGAAGGTGCCCGCGCCGCCCTCGCCGAACTGGATGTTCGCGTTCACGTCCAGCTCACCGGTGGCGGAAAAATGCTCCACAGCCTTCACACGCTCGTCCAGCGCAGGGCCGCGTTCCAGCACGATGGGCTTATAGCCCTGCCGGGCCAGCAGCAGCGCTGCAAACAGGCCCGCCGGGCCCAGACCGCAGACCACCGGCCGGTGGCCCAGCGGCAGGGTGCCGTTCTGCACCGAGAAATCAGCTTTCTCGTGCAGAGTCACGTCCCCGCCCCGGGCGGCAAAGGCCGCTTCGTCTGCCGGGTCCTTCAGGGTGACAGCCACGGTGTACACCAGCTTGGGCTGGCCATGGCGGGCGTCCACCGAGAGCTTTGCCACGCCCAGGTGCTGCACCCTGCCGCGCGGGATGCGGGCGGTGTGCAGGGCTTTTTCAAATGCCTGCGGTTCCCCGGCGGAGAGCGGCAGACGGATGTTGCGAACCAGAATCATGTTGTTATGCTATCCTTTTCAGTTGCTGTCGATGCGGCACTGCAGCACATAGCTGCCCAGTGCGAAAATTTTGCCGTTGGAGGGCACATACAGGCGGCAGGCGATGTTCTGCTGGCCGGTAGCCACCGAGAAGTCCTCGGCGTCGATCTCCACCACGACCTGCTCCGGCGTCAGCGTTTCCATCGCGCCCTTCGGGCCGCAGAGGGTCACGTTCATGAGCCGGTCCGTCTCCACTGTGAGCTGATAGGTGGAGGGCAGGTTCACCACCTGCACGCAGCTGCTGGGCAGGTTCATGGTCTTGGTCTCCAGGTTCGAGCAGTCGAAGCTGACCGTGATGGTGGAGATGTTATCCAGCAGGTAGATATCCGTCGGCAGCTCAATGGGCATCTCGTAGCTCTTGTTCAGCGCAAAGGTAGAAAGGTCGATGCTGCCGATGGGCAGGGTGGAAAGCTGGTCGATCTTTGCCGTGGGGCCCGCCACCTTGAGCTCTTTGCGGCTGAGGGCGTACACCAGCACAGAATCGTCAAAATCCTTCGGTGCATTGATGAAATTCACATTCACCGGCAGAGTGGCCATCTTGTAGACCTGCAAGGTCACGTCCACACTGCTTTCCTCCAGCTGGGTGTACTCGAAGGTCACTTCCTTGCCTCCGGCGGTGTAGAACCGCAGCGGCGTGCTCAGCGTGACCGATTCGTTCAGCTCGCCGGTGTAGGTCACCTCGGCGGTGCAGGTGGCCACCTTGTCCAGCTCGCTGCTGGGGCCGGACAGGGTCACGGTCTCCTTGGAGACATCGGTGCTGTAAAGGATGTAGCCGTCCGCGATGGTCAGATAGTTGGTGGTGATGGTCACGGGCAGGGTCTTCTCCTCCACCACGTCGAACACCACATCCACCGTGTTGTCGCTGCCTTCCATCGTCACGGTGACACCGTTCAGCAGGCCGTTGGCCCCGCGCACCAGCAGGCGCAGGTTCTTCTCTCCGCTGTCACGCACGCTGGAAAAATCCGGGTAGACCACGAAATCCGAAGCGGTCAGCCCGCCGATGGTGTAGCCGTCGCCGGAAATTTTCAGGTTCACGGTCTTGTCCTCGACGCTGACGATGCTCAGGCCGCGGGAAGTGTAGGCTGCGGAATCATAGGAATAATCCACCGGCACATTGTAGATGGTGTTGGTTGTGCCGGGCTGGACGATGATGGTGACCACCATCCACGCAATGACAGCCAGCAGGATCGAAAGTGCCAGCCGGATGCGGCGGTCATCCAGAATGTTTTTCTTGTGTGCGACGGCCTGCTTCGTGCCGTTCGCCTTGTTGGGCGTGTTGCTCATTGCTGCTCGTCCTCCTTCTGGCTGGCCCAGTTCCACAGACGGCTGAGCTGGCCCTTCCAGCCGCTGGCGGTCGTCTTCTCGGCGGCGGTCTCCTTGGGGATCATCTCGTCGATCAGGCGGGTGTAAAGGGTCTGGCGGTCAAAATGGCGGATCAGCACGCCGTTCTTCGCCATGGAGATGATGCCGGTCTCCTCGCTCACCACGATGGCGATGGCGTCCGAGTTTTCGGCAATGCCCAGGCAGGCGCGGTGGCGGGTGCCCATGTCCTTGCCGAGATCAAGATTATTGGAAAGGGGCAGCACACAGCCTGCCGCCTTGATGCGTCCGTTTTCGATGATGGCCGCGCCGTCGTGCAGCGGGGTGCCCTCGTAGAAGATGGTGCCCAGCACTTCCAGATTGACCGCACTGTTCACCGGGGTGCCGGTGCGCACGATCTCAGAAAGGTTCGTGTGGCGTTCCAGCACGATCAGTGCGCCGGTCTTGGTCTCCGAGAAGCGCTCGGCCGCGTCGCAGATGGCAATGATGGCGCTGCGCCATGCGCCCTTCAGGCTGGGGTCGTTGTAGCGGCCCTTCACGTTGAACAGCTTTGCCGTCCACTGGTCGGTCTGGCCCATGCGCTCCAGCGCGCGGCGGATCTCCGGCTGGAACAGCACCACCAGCGTCAGCAGGCCCACCTGCAGCAGTGAGTTCAGCAGCCAGGTGACGGTGCGCATGTTCAAAGTGTTGGCCACCAGATAAACGGCCAGCACGATCAGCGCGCCCTTGGCCAGCTGCCCGGCGCGGGTGCGGTTGATGATGCCCAGCACCTGATAGATCAGGAACGCAATGATGATGATATCAAGCAGATCCACGATCTTGAAGGTCTGGAAATTTGCAATGATCGCATTCAGAGTCATTGGTGCACACTCCCGTTACAGCGTTTCGATGAGGGCAACGGCATGGGCGGCGATGCCCAGGCCTTCGCCGGTAAAGCCCAGATGTTCCTCGGTGGTGGCCTTCACGCTCACGGCGTCCACCGGCAGGCCGAAGGCATCCGCCAGGTTCCGGCGCATAGCCGGGATGTGGGGCGCCAGCTTCGGGCGCTGGCACAGCAGCGTTGCGTCGATGTTTTCAATGCGCCAGCCGTGCTCCTTTAAAATTTCGGCCACGCGGCGGGCCAGCTTGAGGCTGTCGGCACCGGAGTAAGCCGGGTCATTGTCCGGGAAATGCTGGCCGATATCCCCCAGCGCCGCCGCGCCCAGCACGGCATCCATCACCGCGTGGGTCAGCACATCGGCGTCGGAGTGGCCCAGCAGCCCCTTCTCAAACGGGACGTCCACGCCGCCCAGAATGAGCCTGCGGCCCTCCACCAGGCGATGTACATCATAACCGTGTCCAATGCGCATTTTCGGTTCCTCTTTCTGTGCCGGGCGGGGCAGGTCCTCCCGGGTGGTGATCTTCAGGTTGGCGTAATCGCCCTGGGTCAGCTGCACGGCGCGGCCGGTCAGCTCGAACAGGCTGCAATCATCGGTGACGCGCCGGGCCTTCTCAGCGTCCAGCTCCCCCAGTGCTGCCAGATATTCGGCGCGGTCAAAGCACTGGGGCGTCTGCACCGCATACAGGGTGCTGCGGTCGGGCGTGGTCTGCACAAGGCAGGCCTCCGGCACGGTCTTGCCGTCACCGCGCACCGCCGTTTTGATGGTATCCTTCACCGGCACGGCAGGGGCAGCGGCCCCGCTGCGGGCGGCAGCTTCCAATGCCGCCGTGATGACCGGCTGGCTCACGAAGGGCCGGGCCGCGTCGTGCACCGCCACGATGTCCCCTTTTGCCGCCAGAACGCCATTTTTCGCGCTCTCGGCGCGGGTGGCACCGCCGGGCACGATCTGCACGGGCTTTGTGCAGTCCGCAGCCTGCTGCTCCACAAACGCACGGTTTTTGCCCGCCACCAGAACGATCTCCGTCACCAGCGGGCACTGCTCAAACGCACGGATGCTGCAGCGCAGCACCGTCTCACCGCCCAGATCAAAGCTAAGCTTATCAAAGCCCATCCGGGTAGAAGACCCTGCCGCCACCAGCACCGCCGATACTCTCTTTTCCATTTTCTGCACCTGCCTTATCACACACCGCCGTTTTCCACTTTTCCGGCAGCTGGATAGAATAAGCCATATTTTATTATAGCGTATCACGCCCCAAACTGCAACCGAAAATCTACAGCAAAAATGCCCCTCCGCACGCGGCAGAGGGGCACAAATGAGTCATGCTTTGGTTTTGCTTCGGGAATTACTTCAGGAGGGGCTCGATGGCAGCGGCCAGAGCATCCTTCTGGGCCTGTGCTTCAGCCAGGTCCTTGCCCAGGGTGGTGAAGTAGGTCTTGATCTTCGGCTCAGTGCCGGAGGGACGCACCACGACGGTAGCGCCATTTTCCAGCGTGTAGATCAGCACGTTGGCGGCAGGCAGGCCGGTCTCCTCGGGCTTCTTGTAGTCGGTGACCTTGACCACCTTGTGGCCGGCCAGCTCGGTGAGGGGCTGGTCACGCAGTTTCTGCATGATGGAAGCCATCTTCTCCATGCCGGTCAGGCCGGGGAACTCAAAGCTGTCCACCTTGTTCAGGTAACGGCCATACTGGGCATAGATCTCCTCCAGACGCTGCTTGATGGAGGAACCGATGCTGCGGTAGTAAGCGGCCATCTCGCAGATGAGCATGGAGCCGATGATGGCGTCCTTGTCGCGGACATAGGGGCCAGCCAGGTAGCCGTAGCTCTCCTCGAAGCCGAAGATGAAGCGATCGACCTCACCGGCAGCTTCCAGGTTGGCGATCTGATCGCCGATCCACTTGAAGCCGGTCAGCACGTTGCGCATCTCCACGCCGTAGTGCTTGGCCACAGCGTCGGCCAGCGGGGTGGAAACGATGGACTTGACGGCCACGGGATTCTTCGGCATAGTACCCTTCTCGATGCGGCCCGCGCAGATGTAATCCAGCAGCAGAACGCCCATCTCGTTGCCGGAGACCAGCTCATAGCTGCCGTCCGGGCACTTCATGGCGATGCCCACGCGGTCAGCATCGGGGTCGGTGGCCAGCATCAGGTCGGCACCGGTCTCAGTGGCCAGGTTCAGGCCCAGCTTCAGGGCCTCGAAAATTTCGGGGTTCGGGTAGGAGCAGGTGGTAAAGTAGCCGTTGGGGTACTCCTGCTCGGGCACGATGGTGATATCGGTGATGCCCATATCGTTCAGCACATGGGTGACCGGCACCAGACCGGAACCGTTCAGCGGGCTGTACACCAGCTTCAGGCCGGCGGTCTTGCACAGGCCCGGGCGCACCTGACGTGCCTCGATGGCATCATACAGGGCCTTCTTGCAGTCGTCGCCCACAAAGCGGATGAGGCCCTGCTCCACGCCCTCGGCGAAGGAGATGTACTTTGCGCCGGTGAGCACATCGGTCTTCTGGATCTCATCGTAAACGATGGCAGCGGCGTCATCGGTCATCTGGCAGCCGTCCGGGCCGTAGGCCTTGTAGCCGTTGTACTTGGCCGGGTTGTGGGAAGCGGTGACCATGATGCCTGCGTTGCAGTTGTAGTAACGGGTGGCAAAGCTCAGGGCCGGAACCGGCATCAGAGCATCGTAGATGCGCACCTTGATGCCGTTGGCCGCCAGAACGCCTGCGGCGGTCTTGGCAAAGATATCGCTCTTGAGGCGGCTGTCGTAGCTGATGGCCACGGTCTGGGTGCCGCCCTGGGTCTTGACCCAGTTTGCCAGGCCCTGGGTGGCCTGACGCACGACATAGATGTTCATCCGGTTGGTACCGGCGCCCAGAACGCCGCGCAGGCCCGCGGTGCCAAACTTCAGGGCCACAGCAAAGCGGTCCTTGATCTCATCGTCGTTGCCCTCGATCTTTGCCAGCTCGGGCTTCAGATCGGCGTCTTCCAGTTCAGCCGCCAGCCAGCGCTTATATTCATCCAAATACATCTTGCACACCTTACCTTTTGTAAATTTTTCCGCAAAAAGAACGCAAAAAGAACAGGTTTGGTTAAACCTACTTATAATATAAACTCTTGTGTCCATCGTGTCAATTGCGTAATCTGCCACAAGATTTTCCCTTCAAACCGGGCATATGGCACAAAAATCCAGATTTTCGCCCGCAAATCCCGCAAATTCCGGTTCTGCTGCCGGGTTTTGCAGCGGCTGGCAGACCTCGCCCGCGTCGGCCAGCACTTCCAGCCACTGCTCCGGCTCCACGCCGTTCTCGCACAGATAGCGCATCAGCTGCATGGCCCGGGCAAAGCTGCACCGGGCCAGCGCCGTGCGGCGCTCCACCCGGCCGCCCTGTTCGCTGCGCAGTTCCAGCAGTGCGCCCTGCGGGGTGGCAGAAGCGCAATAAATAAATGTGTGGGCGTGCTGCAGGCCATCCAGCTCGGAATATGTACGGATGTAACGGCAGTATTCTCTGGTGAACATGAAAAAACTCTCTCCTCTCTATCACATTGACAACTTTCCTGCCCTTTACTATAATGAACTTGAACATATTTTTGTGTCGAAGTCTGGCGTTTCTATCCAATATTTCCCATCTTTGCCAGTTCTTTTCCGACACATCATCTGCTGGAATGAGGAAAAGCATCATGTATTCTGTCACCAGAAGTTTCGGCCTGCGGGGCCTGAGCGGCTTTGCCGTGGCTGTGGAAGCGGACGTCTCCGGCGGGCTGCCCGCATTTTCCATTGTAGGTCTGCCGGATTCCGCCGTGCGGGAAAGTGCAGACCGCGTGCGCGCCGCCATCAAAAACCTGGGCTTCAAGTTCCCGGACCGGCGCATCACGGTCAATCTGGCCCCGGCGGATGTGCGCAAGACCGGCCCGGTCTACGACCTGCCGCTGCTGCTGGCCCTGCTGACGGCCAGCGGCCAGATCGAGGAAGTCTCCTCCGACACCGCCTTTCTGGGCGAGCTGGCGCTGGACGGCACCCTGCGGCCGGTGTCCGGCGTGCTGCCCATGGCGCTGGCGGCGGCCGAAAGCGGCATCCGTGCGCTGTATGTGCCCGCTGAAAACGCTGCCGAGGCCGCCGAAGCCTGCGGCGACGGCATGACGGTCTACCCTGCCCGCACGGCCCGGGAAGTGGTGGACGCTTTGCGCGGCATCGCGCCCATCGCCCCGGCAGCCGTCATCCCCTTTGACCTCGAAGACGCCTGGGCCCAGGTGCCGGATTTTGCGGACGTCATGGGCCAGTCGCTGGCGCGGCGGGCCATGGTGATCGCGGCCGCCGGCGGGCACAACGTGCTGCTCATCGGCGCGCCCGGCACCGGCAAATCCATGCTGGCAAAGCGCCTGCCCGGCATCCTGCCGCCTCTCACCCGAGAGGAAGCCGTGGAGACCACCAAAATTTATTCCATCGCAGGCCAGCTGCCCCAGGGGCGGGGCCTTGTGTCGGCCCGGCCCTTCCGCAGCCCGCACCACTCGGCCAGTTCGGCCGCGCTGGCAGGCGGCGGGGCACAGTTCCGCCCCGGCGAGTGCAGCCTTGCCAACTGCGGCGTGCTGTTCCTGGACGAGCTACCGGAGTTCTCCCGCGAAAGCCTGGAAGTGCTGCGCCAGCCGCTGGAGGACGGCCAGATCACGGTCAGCCGCGCGGCAGGCAGCGCCACCTATCCCAGCCGGTTCCAGCTGGTGGCCGCCATGAACCCCTGCAAGTGCGGCTACTACGGCCACCCCACCCGGCAGTGCACCTGCTCCCCCAGCGCGGTGCGGCAGTACCGCAGCCGGGTGTCCGGCCCGCTGCTGGACCGCATCGACCTGTGCGTGGAGATGGACCCCATCGCCTTTGACGAGCTGCACACCGCTGCCCCTTCCGAGAGCAGCGCCGAGCTGCGCAAACAGGTGCTGGCAGCCCGGGCCATTCAGGCCAAGCGCTATGCGGCCCCGGGGTTCGAGGGCGTGCACTGCAACGCCCAGCTCACTGCCGGGCAGGTGCGGCGCATCTGCCGCATGACCCCCGCCGCCGAGCGGCTGCTGCGGGCGTCTTATGATGCACTGGGCCTTTCCGCCCGCGCCCACGACCGCATCCTGCGGGTGGCCCGCACGGTGGCGGACCTTTCCGGCAAGCAGCTGCTGGATGAAGACGCTCTGCTGGAAGCGCTGCAGTACCGGGCACAGGAGAAAGTAGAAGTATAAAACGATTTTGAATGCCCTCCGCTGACGCTCTGGGCTTCTTTAGTGGAATAATATCTTTTTTATTTTGAGTTCCAGAAAAATCTGCGGATTTTTCTGGAACTCTTTTTCACGAGAAAGAAGTAAGCCGGAAAACCAAAACGGCTTTCCGGCTTACAGACCAGTAAATTATTTAGAACTTGCGCCAGGTATCCGGCAGGAACAGCACCAGCATCGGGAAAATTTCCAGACGACCGGCCAGCATATCGAAGATCATGACCAGCTTTGCCGGGTTCGTGAAGCTGCCGAAGTTCATCATCGGGCCCACCTGTGCAAGGCCGGGGCCGATGTTGTTCAGGGTTGCGGCAATGGCGGTGAAGTTCGTCACCATGTCGAAGCCGTCCAGGCTGATGAGCAGGAAGGATACCACGAAGATGAAGAAATACGCTGCCATGTACACATTGGTGGTGCGGATGGTCTCGTGGTTGAGCAGCTTGCCGTCCATGCGGACGGGGGCCACCACCTGCGGGTGCAGTGCCTGCTTGAGCTCCTTGCCCAAGGTCTTGCCCAGAATGAGGAGGCGGCTCACCTTGATGCCGCCGCCGGTGCTGCCTGCGCAGGCACCAATGAACATGAGCACCACCAGCACTTCTTTGGAGAGGGTGGGCCACAGGTCAAAGTCACAGCTGGAAAAGCCAGTGGTCGTGATGATGGAGCCCACCTGAAAGGCTGCCTGACGCAGCGCTTCGCCAAAGTTGTTGTAGATGCTGTAGATGTTGGCCGTGATGAGACCCACCGCTGCCAGGATCACCACAAAGTAGCCGCGCACCTCCTCGCTGATGACGCGGTTGAATTTGCGCAGCAACAGCAGAAAGTAGGCATTGAAGTTGACACCAAACAGGATCATGAAGATGGTCACGACCCACTGGATGTAGGGAGAAAAGCTGGTAAAGCTGTCGTTCTTGAAGCCGAAGCCGCCGGTGCCCGCCGTGCCGAAGGCCGTGAGCAGGCTTTCAAACACCGGCATGCCGCCCAGCAGCAGGAATACCACCTCCAGCACGGTGAGTGCAAAATAGATGCCGTACAGGATCTTTGCGGTAGACTGCACCTTGGGCACCAGCTTATCCACCTGAGGGCCGGGGCTTTCTGCCTTCATCAGGTTGACGTGGGAGCCGCCGGTCAGGGGCAGCAGCGAGAGCAGGAACACCAGAACGCCCATGCCGCCGATCCAGTGGGTGAAGCTGCGCCAGAACAGGATGCCCTTGGGCAGATCCTCCACCCCGGGCAGGATGCTGGCACCGGTGGTGGTAAAGCCGGACACCGTCTCAAACAGGGCGTCCACCGGGTTCGGGATGCAGCCGGTGACCACGAAAGGCACCGCGCCCACGATGGAGATGACGATCCAGCTCAGTGAGGTGGCAGCAAAGCCCTCGCGCATATAGAACACCTTGCTGCGGGGTTTGATGCCGCGCAGCGCATAGCCCACAGCAGCACTGACCGCCGCCGTGACCAGGAACACGCCCAGCACAGACCACTCGCCGTAGAACCCGCTGGCCGCTGCCGGAAGCAGCAGCAGCGCGCCTTCGATCATGAGCACATAGCCCAGCAGGCGGAAAACGATCGCATAATTCATAGCCTGCCTCCGTCAGTTCTGGGCGGCATGGTCCACGATGTCGCGCAGGTCGTGCAGGCCATGCTCCAGCGTGACCACGATGACGTTATCGCCCACCTGGATCTGGTCGCCGCCGCGGGGGATCAGGATCCGGTCGCCGCGGGTGATGCAGCACAGCAGCAGGTTTTTCTTCAGGTGCAGCTGGCTCAGCGGCACACCGGTGGCCGCGCTCTCCTCGTGGACGGTGAACTCCAGCGCTTCCACGCGGTCGTCCAGGATGCGGTACAGGGTCTTGATGTTGCTGCCCGCCTCGTTCTGCAGTGCGCGCACATACTGCACGATGTAATCGCAGGTCATGTACTTGGGGTAGACCACGCTGCCCAGGTCCAGCCCGGCCAGAATGTCGTCGAACTCCAGACGGTTCACCTTGGTGACCAGCTTGCCGTGAGAGTGCTTTTTGGCAAACAGGGTCAGCAGCACGTTCTCCTCGTCGATGTTGGTCAGGGCCACAAAGGCTTCGGTGGACTCCATACCCTCGGAGAGCAGGAACTCGCGGTTGGAGCCGTCTTCGTTCAGAATTTGCGCGCCGGGCAGCTGTTCCGCCAGCTCGGTGCAGCGGTCGGCGTCGCGCTCTACGATGCGCACGCGGACGTGGTTTTCCAGCAGTTCCTGGCTCAGGTAGAACGCGATGGCACCGCCGCCCACGATGAGGGCGTTGCGCACCGGGCGCACCGGCAGACCGATGCGCTGAAAGAACTCATGGGCGTTCTCCTGCGTGGCAAGGAAGGTGACCTGATCGCCGCTGCGCAGCACGAAGTTACCGTTGGGGATGATCACGTCGCCGCTGCGCTCCACCGCGCACACCAGGATATCGCTTTTCAGCCGGGTGGGGATCTCGCGGATGGCCACGCCGTCCAGCGCCTGGGTGCCGTTCAGGGCAAACTTGATCAGGCGCACGCGCCCGCCCGCAAAGGTGTCGATCTTGCTGGCCCCCGGGAACCGCAGCAGATGGGAGATCTCCTTGGCGGCCGCCATTTCCGGGTTGATGATGGCCGAGATGCCGATCTGCTTTTTGATAAAGTCCAGCTCATGGCTGTAGGACGGGTTGCGCACGCGGGCAATGGCGTGGCAGTGGCCCGCCTTTTTTGCGAACATGCAGCACAGCAGGTTCAGCTCGTCCGAGCCGGTCACCGCAATGAACACGTCCGCATCCTCAATGCCCGCTTCCGCCAGCGTGGTGATGGAAGAACCGTTACCCACGATGCCCAGCACATCGTAGCTTTCCGTCAAATGTTCCACGCGGGCTTTGTTGGTGTCCACGATGGTCACATTGTGGCCTTCCTCGCTGAGCTGCCGCGCCAGCGCCGTGCCGACCTTGCCGCCGCCCACCAGAATGATCTTCATAACAAGTCCTTTCTCCTTCCGTGTCCCTTCGCCGGGACCGCATGAATGCAATCTAGTATATCACATCAAGAGACAAAGTTCCACTCTTTTCCACGATAAGCAACAAAAAACTGGCAAAAGATGCAAAAAAGCCCCGGAGCAGGACGGCCCCGGAACCTTTTTGTTCAAAATCAGTAGCGTTCCACGCCGTCTTTGGTCACCAGCGCGTACACCAGCGGGGCTTCCTCCGGCTTTTCGCTGCCGTAGACAAGGCCGCTGCGGTACTCCTCGGCGGCTGCGGCAAACTTATCCGCCGCGCCGTAGAAGGTGGCAAGGCTCTCGCCCTTGTGCACATAGTCACCGCGCTTTTTGTGCAGGGTGATGCCGGCGGCAAAGTCCAGCGGGTCGCCCTTCTTCTGGCGGCCTGCACCCAGCAGCACGCTGGCCGAGCCGATCTTCTCGGCGTCGTTCGCCACAATGTAGCCGTCCTGCTCGGCCAGCAGCTCAAAGCTTGCCGCGGGCTTTTCAAACAGGCTGTAGTCGTCCAGCACGCGGGTGTCGCCGCCCTGGGCCGCGAACATCTCCTTGCACTTTGCAAAGGCGGAACCGTCCGCGATGACGGCTTCGGCCATAGCGCGGCACTCAGCAGGGGTGCCCTTATCCGCCAGCACCAGCATGTTCGTTGCCAGCTGCAGGCACACCTCGGTCAGGTCGGCCGGGCCGTGACCTTTGAGCACGTCCATGCTCTCCATCACTTCCAGGCTGTTGCCGATGTTGTGGCCCAGCGGGGTGTCCATATCGGTGATCATGGCGGCCACGCGGCGGCCGTGGTGGGTGCCGATGGAGACCATGAGCTTTGCCAGCTCAATGCTCTGGTCCACGGTCTTCATGAACGCGCCAGTGCCGGTGGTCACATCCAACAGGATGGCGTCCGAACCGGAAGCCAGCTTCTTGGACATGATGCTGGACGCAATGAGCGGGATGCAGCTGACGGTGGCGGTGACGTCGCGCAGGGCGTACATCTTTTTATCCGCGATGGCAATGCCCTCGCTCTGGCCGATGACCGAAAGGCCGATCTTGTTCACCTGGGCAAAGAATTCCTCCTGCGAGAGGGCGGTCTTTGTGCCGGGCACGCTCTCCATTTTATCAATGGTGCCGCCGGTGTGGCCCAGGCCACGGCCGCTCATCTTGGCGATCTTCACGCCGCAGGCCGCCACGATGGGTGCAATGACCAGCGTGGTCTTATCGCCCACGCCGCCTGTGGAGTGCTTGTCCACCTTGATGCCCGGGATGGGCGAAAGGTCCACCATCACGCCGCTGTGGGCCATCACGTCGGTGAGCTCTGCGGTCTCGGCGTCGGTCATGCCGCGCAGGTAGACGGCCATCATCCAGGCGGCCATCTGGTAATCGGTCACTTCGCCGCTGACGTAGCCGTTGACGATGGTCTCCAGCTCGGCGCGGTCGTGGGTGCCGCCGTCACGCTTTTTTGCGATCAGATCATAAATGCGCATTGTATCACGCTCCTAATTGAAATAGTACGACATTCTAATTTCAGTATAGCAAAAATCCAGACAAAGGCAAGCTGTTTTCTGTAAAATTTGTCCAATTTTAGCTTTTGGAAGCAAACAAAAGGCGCAGCCGCCGGAAAAGCAGCTGCGCCCTGTATCGTTTTGCGGAACCGTCCGGCCTTAGCGGGAACCCTTGTCGTAGGGGATGCCCTCTGCCTTGGGTGCCATGCTGTTCTTGGACGTGAAGGCCAGAATGACCATGGACGCCACGAACGGCATCATATTATAGATGTTGCTGGACCAGTGCAGCTGTGCCAGGAAGGTGGAGTCTGCAATGTTGGCCAGGCTCTTGAACACGGCAAAGAACATGGCCGCGCCGAAGATGTTGAAGGGCTTCCACTGGCCGAAGATCATAACGGCCAGGGCCAGGAAGCCTGCACCGGCCACGCCCACCTCAAAGTTCCAGGTCTGCACCGGGGGCACGATGTAAGCCATGCCGCCAATGGCACCCAGGGCACCGGAGAGCAGCACACCGGCGTAGCGCATCTTGTAGACGTTGATGCCCACCGAGTCGGCTGCCTGGGGGTGCTCACCGCAGGCCCGCAGACGCAGGCCGAAGCGGGTCTTGTACAGCACCACATAGCTGATGATGAGCAGGATGATGCCCAGCGGAACAAAGACGCTGAGCTCCAGCCCGCCGATGCTGAACAGGAAGGGCTTGTTGGTATAGTTCAGCTTGGCGCTGCCGCTGTCGCTGAAGTATTTGGCGATGACCACGGCAATGGCGGTGGCCAGCAGGTTCAGGGCTGTGCCGCCGATGGTCTGGTCCGCCTTCAGGTTGATGGAGGCAAAGGCCAGCAGCAGGCTGTACACCATGCCAGCCAGGGCCGCCGCCAGAATGGTGAGCAGCACCACCAGGAAGGGAGACATGTCGGCGGGCAGCAGGGTCAGGGTGAGGACACCCGCCACACCGCCGATGACCATGATGCCTTCCAGCGCAATGTTGATGATGCCGGAGTGCTCACTGAACATACCGCCCAGAGCCACCAGCATCAGCACGATGCCATACAGCAGCGTATATTTGATCAGAAGCAGCATATCACTTGCCCTCCTTCTTGGTTTCGGTCTTGGCCGGAGCGGGCTCTGCGTTCACATTGGTCTTGTCGGCATTCTTGAACAGCAGGCCGTGGATCTTGCCGCGGAACAGCATGGAGAATGCGCACAGATAGATGATGATGCCGCTGATCAGGTCCGAGATCTCCGTGGGGTAATACTTGGTGGACAGGAACGACCCGCCCACCGAGATGTGCGAGATGAACAGTGCCGAGAAGATGGTGCCGATGGGGTTGGAGCTTGCCAGCAGAGCAACGGAAATGCCGTTGAAGCCCATGGCCGGCAGGCTGGTGGAGTTCAGCGGGTTCCACTGGGACACGTTGGACAGGTAGTACAGGCCCGCACCAAAACCGGCCAGTGCACCGGCAATGGCCATGGAGAGGATGATGTTCTTCTTCTCGTTGATGCCGGCATAGCGGGCAGCGCTCTTGTTCAGGCCGACGGCCTTGAGCTCATAGCCGAAAGTGGTCTTGTTCAGCACCACCCAGATCAGGATGGCCACCGCCGCCGCCAGGAAGATGGCGATGGTGGTGCTGTTGGTCTGGAACAGCTTGTTCAGGCCGAAGTCCGGGATGACGGACTGGGCATATTCAGCGCTCTTGCCCAGGTTCAGGGTGCGGGTGTTGCGCACATCGTACATGGGGCCGGTGCCGTTCTGGTAAATGAGCTCATTCACCAGATACAGGCCGATCCAGTTGAACATGATGGAGGTAATGACCTCGTTGATGTTGAAGTAGGCTTTGAAGAAGCCGGGGATCGCGCCCCAGATGCCGCCCAGGATGGTAGCGGCGATCAGGCAGACGAACCAGGGCATCTTGAGCATGATGGCACAGTACAGGGCACCGAACGCACCCAGCGTGTACTGGCCGGCTGCGCCGATGTTGAACAGGCCGGTCTTGAAGGCGAAGGCCACGGACAGGCCGGTCATGATCAGGGGGGCCGCATTGGCCAGCTCCTTGCCGACACCGTAGGGTGCGTCATGGAAGCCGCCCTTCAGGATGCGCACGAAGCCATCGGCCCATGCGTGGGCCGGGTTGATGGCCAGCAGCACCAGAAAGCCCACGAACAGGCCGATGAGAATGCACAGCAGAGCCGCCAGCACACTGGTGACCGAGCTTTGCAGACTGCTGTGGG